>Ga0209319_1002112_pt1 | contig 13435 bp, 30 predicted proteins | sample RifGroE2_FD_184000 | JGI IMG/M metagenome (GOLD analysis project Ga0209319, IMG submission 184000) | Groundwater microbial communities from Rifle, Colorado - Groundwater E2 (SPAdes) (version 2) | ecosystem: Environmental > Aquatic > Deep subsurface > Groundwater | place: Rifle, Colorado, United...
AATCGTGTTCTAAGTCAAGAAGTGATATTGGGTTTGGTATTACTAAAAATGGTACAAACTTAAAAAACAAATCATGGAAAAATATTAAGATTATTTCCGCAGATCCTCTTATAATTCCATTAAATTCAAAAGTAAAATTAACTTTTATTGATCCAAAATATAAGAAATACTCAAATGTAATATATCGTTGTGCGGATACTGGTTCTGCCATAATCGGAAACAGGATTGATTTGTTCATTGAAGATGGTAATGGTAAAGTAAGTCAAGATGTTATCAATTTCGGAGTAACACAAGCATATGTTGAAATAATTAAAGAAAAGTAACATATTTCAGCAATTTGCATATTATGTGAACAAATTAGTGAATACAAAAATAAAATTTAAGGAGAATGATTAATATGTCAGTAAGTATTACAGACTTCCCAGTAAAAAATGATTATAATGCAATGATTGGTTTGAGATATTTTGATCATAAAGATAGAATTGCAAAAACAAAATTATTAGAAAGAGAAATGACTGAAAAGAAGAAATTAAATAAAGGTAATTTTAGAATTTCATCAAAAGAGGACTGTGTTTTCTGTGAATTTTGGGATTCAACAATTTATTATTAATACATAAAGTAAGGCAAAATTAAATATTCTTAACCCACTGAATTTTCAATCTCAATTCGTATAAGTCATTAAAGGGACAAACTAAAAAATATAATGAAAGAAGAGTGAAATAATATGATTATTACTGAAAGTGTAGAGATTACAAGAACAGAGCAAGTCATAGTAGGTAGATTGTGTAATAAATGTGGAAATGTATTTAGTTCTCATGCAGAAAATATAAAAACATCAAACACTGATTTAGGGGAATATGGAAACTGTAAATCGGAAATATGCGATGATTGTTGGATAGAGTTTATAAAAACTTTTTCTATAGTCCCATCAGGTTTTAAAAGCAACCCACAATTTACATCATCTTTTGATTTAGACCATGATTTACACCAAAAATTATTCGTAGAGTGGCAAGAAACAAATGTATGGAATTGCGATGAAAATCCTTGGAGAGATTATTATGAAAACTACGATGAATTAATATCAGAAGAGGAAAGTTATGAAGAATATGAAGAGTTTTATGATGCTATAGAGGATCGCAAACCATTACATACTAATGTTTTGAAATTAGTAAAGTAATAGGAAATTGGAGATTTAAGAAAGAGAGAGTTGAATCAATGAAAGATCAACAAACAATTGAACACACAGTTAGTATGTTATTAGATATGGTTGATAGTTTAATGAGTGTCATAGATATTAAAATGGGTAATTATTACTATTATCCAGAAGCAAAATTATTGCATGAATGTCAAGTTGTAATGAAATCCATGAAGCAATATTGGCAAGAAAATAATTCTACTGAATCAAAAGAACTAACAATTAAAGATTGCTCAAATTGTGATAATCATTGGTATCACTATGATGGAACAAATACTGGTAAGTTTTGTTGGTTAGAATCTGATGGAAAAGAGTGTATTGCTAATAATTTTAAATATCATGTATTAAAGAAAGGAAATTGAGTTTATGATATTAATCGGAATTGATATTGGTATGTGTATTGGTTTTGGATTCGCATTTTGGAAATTATATTCATATAGAAAGACATTGGTTTTAAAATCTGTTAAAGAAAATAGAACTTCAAAGAAAATTGGTGATGAATTTTATTATATAGTCCCTGCTGATGAGTATTTAGAAATGGAACAAGTTTGGTTATTTAAGAAATATGATGAAATGAAAGAAAGTGAGGATAAAAAATAATGAGAGATCCAAACAGAATTGATGAAATTATTGAAGCATCGCATGATTGTTGGAAGCAATATCCTGATTTAAGACTAGGACAATTAATTTATAATCTGAATAAATCAGGAAATAGCGATGTGTTCTTTCCTGAAGACGATAAGTGGTTAGAGTGGATTAAGAAAGGAATTGGTAAGTAAACATAAAAAAAGAAGATTAACATATTCCATCTTCTTTTCAGAAAGGGGAAAGAAGTATAGTAAACTTAACAGGAGGTTCAGTTCTTGTAAAATAACCATCTTCTTTCCCTATAAGTATATTATAACCATTATAAATTAGTTTATACATTTTTATCCAAGTAAACGACAATTTTATAGGCAATAAAATATTAAAGGAGATATTTTTTATGATAAAGGAAAATTTAATTAGTTTTATTATAGGTGTTGCTTCTACTATAGTTTGCTCCAAATATAAATTTGTAAAAAATATAACTGTTAATAAAAGGATGAAAAATATTATAAAAGAAATTGAAGGAGATAAATATGTTTATCCAATGTTAAAAATAGATATAAGGATAAATAATCAAAAATGTTTAGAAATTAATAAGTTCAATAAATATATAGAGATATACGAAAAAATAAATGGCTTATCTAATATATCTGTTCCAAAAGAATATGATATAAAATTAATAAATGATTTAATTGATATATACTCCTACATACTTAACAAAAATAAAAAAGATATTATAAGAAAGTTAATAACTTTAATCGAAAAACATAATGAATATAGTCATGAAGTTAAAAAATTCATTGAATCTACTGACAATCAAGATAAACTACAAAAATATATACCACAATCAATGGCAAAGTTGTTGTGTGAAAAAAATGATATTTTATATTATAAAAATAAATTGAAAAATAGTATCCGATAAAAGCGATATTTGTTTGGATTAGGAAAGGAGTGATAACGTGGAATTAAAGAATTACACTGAGGAATGTTTAATATGCAAATGTAGAACTTGTAGAAGAACATATAGAATAAATGAAAATCTATCTGCTTGTAATACTTGGTGCGATAAAAACTGCAAAGGTAATGAGATGTCATTAAAAGTATACGATGATGAAAGTTGTTATGATTATAAAGCAATAGAAAATTAACTTAAAAATACAGAATTTAAATGCCAAATAATTAAAAATGGAGGTAAAAGTTATGATTATTAATAAAAAGGTTGAGAAAGTAACTGGTCAAGTAGAATTTGAAACAATTTTTAAAACTGAGTCTTTTATGGGTGACGATACTGAGGATTATACATATGGAACCTTCATGAATTTATCTGAGTTAATGAATTTACTTAATCCAGAGTATTTAGAAACAGTCAAAGATTCCAAAAGTAACTATTGGTATTATTTGTTCCGCTAATTGTTTTTACTTTCTTGCCATTTTGGTTAACTATTTGTGCTTGAATTTTTTGCTTAATCATTTTATCAATCTCCTTTTATTTAGCAAGCACTAAAAAAGGAGAGTAGTAGATGGATTTGTCTCAGCAACCATTGATAATGAAGATATAGATAAAAGAATTAAAGCAAATCTCGAAGCAATCAAAAAGATAACTGAAAATACATTAAGTGGATATCCAACGGTTTATAGGGTATAGGTTAACAAATCAAATCGTTATTTGAAAGGATGTAAGAAATGAAAGTTTATTATGAAGAAACCAATGGATCATTTGTGCTTGCAAAAAATATAGATGGAGTAAAATCTATTTTATATGATTTATATATAGTGGATGGAAATAAAGAATGGAAGATTAGAGAAGTTGATATTAATAAAGAAGGATATTTTGTGGGAAAAGAAATAAACTTAAACGATTATAGTTTTGGTGATGTTATTAATGAATTTAAAAATTATTATGATAATGGAAGTTATTTTTATGAATTTAAGGTTATTAAATGTAAGTATGGGTTTAGAATATGGAAATCTTTTAATGAGATATTGCGTGAACTGGGTTTGACATATTGTCTTAAAGATACAATAGAAATTGAACCAATGGAATTATTTAATGGAGATGATTAAATAATATAAAAACAATAGGTTATATAAGTAAAACTACTTATTCAAGTAATAAATTAACATGCTTATAAATGGAGTGGCGATAATTATTAAGCCTAAAATTATAATTACAAATCTTTTAATATCCATATCTATGATACTACCATCCTTTCTATTTTAATTAAAAAGACCCTGCCCTAAAGCAAGGTTGATGTAGGACGAGAGAATTTAGTTGACGATAGTAATATATCCAAGTCAGGGATAATTATACAGACAAGGAGGAAATAAAAATGAGTAGTTTTATGTTTGTTTTTGAATTAAATTCCGAAGAACAAGATAATTTATGGATACATAGTGAATGTCCAAAATGTAAAAGTATCATTATTGAAAAGGGCATGAATTGTGATGAAGCTTACTGGAAGTGTAATAGATGCGATGTTCTCTATATAATTGAATAAATAAATATAACACATAATGAATGAAATGAAGGAGTGATTAAAATGAAATGTATAAGAAATAATTGTAGAATGCCACATTTCTCAGGTGAGTGTGGATTCTGCAATGAACTAGAAACATTTATTTTTGGTAGTGAAGCAGAATGTCCTTTACCTGATAAGATTTTGCAACTTGAGAAGCAATTGAGAGAATATAATTGCATTATGGATAAGGTGATTGTTTATCATGCTAAAAATATAGAAAGAAAGGTGAAAAATTAATGAAATGTATAGGTGAAAAATGTTGGGAATATTATAAAGGAACATTTAGATTTTATTGTAGATTAATGGGCTATCCGGTTAATTTAAAATCTAATTGTTTGATTGGTAAATATATTCAAAGAGAAAAAATAAGCTGACGGATCTGTTTAAGTTGGAAGACATTATAAATGATTTAAATATTTTTAGTGAAAGTAAAGAGAAGTAATCGCACTTTAAATAATGTAATTTAAAGGAAAGGAAATAAATCAATATGCGTATGAGAAAAAGAGATTACATAGGTAGCGTAATATATTTAATTTTATTAGATATAAGAAGACCATTCAGAAAGTTATTTGGTTATTGTAATTATTGTAAAAGGTATTTTATTTATCCTAAAAGAAGACATATGAACACAATGTATGAAAATGAAGAATCTAATTATTGTAATTGTTGCGAAAGTTGTTTTGACCAAATAGAAGAATATTGGGCAGAATGTTGGAAGGACTACAACAATAGTAGAGGTTGTTAATCACAGTAAATCATGATTTTCTGGATAATAAAAAAAATGAGGATGTAAAAACATCCTCAAGCCTTTAAGGACTACCTACAAGGGCAATCTTCATAAAGGGATTGTCACTAATAGTATATGCATATTTATTTAGAATTATACATGGTAATAGCTAGAAGAAAGGAGAGATATAAAATAGAACTATCAAAATATCCAGTTATATACAATGGAAATGAATATAGAGTAGATGTAATTAAAAGTCATGTGGCTTTTAGCGAATATCAATGGGAAGTAATTATATACAAATTTGTCTTAAAAACATTTCCCTTTGGAAAAACGAAATATAAATGGAAAAGAGTTTATACTCATTCAACTGGTTGGGGAAATTATAAAAAATGGTTGGGTAAATATGTAGAATTGGTTCAACAAACTATAATAAATTATGAAGAATCAATTAAGAGTAAAATTACAATGGAAAGTGTAAATAATCAAGGCATTAAACAATGGGAAGAATGGGATGGTGTAATAAAATGAAAACAATAAGATTTACTGCTATTATTAAAGATGGCGGATACGAAACATTTCAAGTTGACCCTAAAATGTTTAGTGATTTAGTATTGTCTCTTCAAGAAAATGGTCATGAGAGTATCCACTTGAAAACGAGGTCTGTGGTTATTGTGGGCGTACTGGTAACAGGTAAAGATGTTGGTGAGAGAATTATTGTTTGTGGAGATTATGAATAAAGAGGAGAAATAAAATGATTAGTATTGAAGAGTTTGAAACAAATAGAATTTACCGACATTTCAAAGGAAAATACTACTATGTGATGAACATTGCTGAGAATACTGAAACAAATGAATTAATGGTTGTGTATCATGCCTTATATGGTGATTATGAGTGTTACGTTAGACCATTTGCAATGTTTGTAGAGGAATTGGATGAAGAGAAGAAATTGAAATATAATCAGATACATAGATTTGAACCTGTAATTATGACAAAATAAAAGAGAAGTTTTATTTGGTTTATAAAAAAATAGAAAATAATAAAGGGGATGGCAGATATAGATTTTGATAGAGAAAAATTAATAAAAAGTCCGTTAAATTATGTAGGAGGTAAATATAAATTATTGCCACAGATATTGCCCTTATTTCCGAATAAGATAAATAGATTTATAGACTTGTTTTGCGGAGGATTAGATGTTGCTATAAATATAAAAGCTGAAGAGATAGTATGTAATGACATTATTACACCAGTCGTAGATATGTATGGAAAATTTCAAACATCAAATGCAGAACAAACAGTTGCTCATATACATAATAATATTGTAAAGTTTAAGTTAACCAAACACAATAAGGATGGATACTTAAAACTTCGAGAGGAGTATAATAAAAACAAAAATCCATTAGATTTAATGACACTTGTTGCCTATTGTTATAATAATCAAATACGCTTTAATTCTAAATGGGGATTCAATAGAGCTTTTGGAGAAAATAGAAGTGAATTTAATGAAACAATGAAAGCGAACTTAATTAAGACAATCAACAAGATAAACGAAATTAATATTGAGTTTACTAATATAAATTATTCAGATATTGATTTCATACAATTGAATGAAAACGATTTTGTATATGCAGATCCCCCATACTTAATTACCAATGCAGATTATAGTATTCAAGCATCATGGAATGAAGATAAAGAAAGAAGATTGCTAACTATTTTAGATAACCTAAATAAACAAAATATAAAATTTGCACTATCAAATGTGTTGGAACATGACGGAAAAACAAATGAAATTCTATTAGAGTGGAGTAAAGAATATCATATAAATTATTTAAATCATACATACTTCAATGCAAATGCGGATAAGAAGAGTAAAAGTAGGGGAACTTCAAAAGAAGTATTAATTACGAATTATGAAACACTACATATAGTGTCAAATGCAAGTTAAACCACTACATATAGATGTATAAACCGAATAAAATTGTGATTTTAATCTAAGTAAAAGGAGAATGATTAATGTTAAAGTTTGTAAATAGAATGTCAGACCAACAAATTAAAGATTATTTTATAATAAAATTATCTAAAGGAGAATATATAACCCGTATAGACAAGGGAGAAGATTACTATCGAATCTCATATGATAATAAATATTCAGACTATTGGAGTCATATAGATTGTTTATATGATGACAAAATATCACATGATGCCATTTTCAATAAAGATTGGATGCGATATCTATATTCTATATTTGGAGAAGAATATAAACAATGGTATCAAAATAAGTTGGATGAACAATTTGATTATATATTCAATAGTAAATAGAATTATAAAATAAAGAAAGAGGTAATTAATAAATGAGCATGAGTGAAACCATTAAAGAAAATCTACAAGAAGATAAAGGTTATCAAGCGTTCAGTAATCTTATGGATATGGTATTTGAGTTGGCAGATGAATTATATGATAAAGTAGATAATGATGAAGGATTAACCGATGTTGAATTTAAATTTCTTGATGCATTTGATGATTATATTGATAACATTACAGATGATGAAGATGATGTCTAGGAGTATGGTGGATTGCGTAAATCAATAAATAAAATTATTTGACAATGACCTTGTTTGTATGGTATTATATTTATAGGAACAAATGAGGTCAAATTTTTAATAGAAAGAAGGAGTATATTAATGGAAAAAGTATTGGCAATCGTAGAACAACTTCAAGCGACTAGTGGTAGGAATGATAAAGAGGCAATCTTGTCGGAAAATGCAAACAATCAACTATTTAAGGACATAATGAAATTCGTTTATGATCCTTTCGTTCTTACGGGTTTAAGCAAAAAGAAAATCAGTAAGAAACTAAAACTTCCTAAAGAACCATCCACATTATCAATTATTGAAATCATGGATTATCTTAAAGTACATAATTCAGGTAGAGATGAAGACATTATATTTGTGCAACATTTTATTCAATCACAACCAGAAAATCTAAGGGATTTATACACTAAGATTGTTTCCAAGGATCTTACACTGGGTCTCACAGAAGGAACTCTAAATAAAGTTTATGGTAATGGATTTATTAAAACATTTAGTGTAATGTTGGCTAAGAAATTTGAAGAGTATCAGCATAAAATTAAAGGTGATTTTGTAATATCTGAGAAAAAAGATGGTAATAGGGTTGTAGTAATTAAAGATAATGGGGTTATTAAATCTTTCAGCAGACAGGGGAAGTCTTATGAAGGTTTACAAGAAATTGAATCAGATATTCTTGGTTTACCAATAGATAATATTGTTTTTGATGGAGAATTAATTGCAGATATAGAAGGTAGTACAATTGAAGTTTATGCAGAAACAACTAGTAAGGCCAGAAGTAAAGGGAATAATAAAACTGGATTAGTATTTCATATTTTTGATGTATTAGACCTCAAAGAATTTCAAAATGGAAAATCTTTAAGTAAATGTGTGGCGAGAAAATCAAGATTGAGTAATATATTTGAAACATATGATCTTCCACATTGCAGAGAAGTTAAATCTTTATATATTGGAGGTGATTTAAATGAAGTAGGAAAATGGATGTCTTGGGCAACAGAACAAGGGTTAGAAGGATTAATGGTTAATATGGATATGCCTTACGTTTGTAAAAGAAGTGATGTAATATTAAAAGTTAAAGTTTTCAATAATGCTGATGTTCGTTGTTTGGAAGTTTTAGAAGGCACTGGGAAATATGAAAATATGCTTGGAGCAATTACGATTCAATTTGAACATGGTGGCAATTTATATGAGTGTAATTGTGGTTCAGGATTCTCAGATGAAGAGCGTAAAGCATACTACAAGCAACCAGAATTAATTGTGGGCAAGATAGTGACGGTCGGTTATTTTGAAGTCTCTAAGAACTCAAATGGTAGTTATGGACTTCGCTTTCCAACTTGGGAAGGAAAAATCAGACATGAAATGACAGAAATTAGTATGCATTAAGAAGGAGGAAAATATTTTGATTAAAATAATTGACGGAGATATCCTACAAGCAGATGAAGATATAATTTGTCATAGTTGTAATTGCCAAGGCGTAATGGGTGGAGGAATCGCAAAACAAATCAAAGAAAAGTATCGTGAAGTATATAGGCAATATAAAACACTATGCGATAGAACAGAATCAAAAGAGTTATTAGGGTCTGTACAACTTCTTGGATGTGACGATGGTAAAATCATAGCAAATTTGTTTGGGCAAGAAAATTACGGAAGAAATGGACAATATACTGATTATAACGCATTAAGAGAAGCATTAACTTCTATTTATGAAAGAGCAACCAATCATAAAGAATCTGTTGCTATACCTTGGAAAATTGGAAGTGCGCTCGGTGGAGGAAATTGGGGCATAATTTATAAAATTATCGAAGAAGTTTTTAATGATTATGATGTAACTCTATACAGATGGGAGGTGAAATAATGAGCGAGATAAATCCATTATATCTTGTAAAAGTTGAACCAGGAGCAAACAACAATAAATTTTATCGAATGATACCTAATGGTTCGATATTTGACGTTCAATTCGGTAGAATTGGAAATTCAGGTTTCCAAACAACTTCTTACCCTATGGGCAAATGGGATTCTACTTTGAAAAGCAAATTGAAAAAGGGATATGAAGATCAAAGTAGATTGGTTGCTGATACAATCGTTAAAGAAAAGAAGAACAAAGAATACTTGGATATTCAAAATCAAGTCATTGCATCAATTGTATCAAGACTTCAATCTATGGCACGACAAGCTATTGCAGACAACTATACGATTTCATCAAATAAAGTTACCCAAATAATGATTGATGAAGCACAATTAACTTTAAATAATTTAATGAATGCTGATACAATTGAATTATTTAACAAAGTTTTGGTAGAATTGTTTAAGATTATCCCACGAAAAATGAAAAAGGTTAAGGATAATTTAGCCAAGAAGGTTGAAGATTTTGGAGAGATTATTCAAAAGGAACAAGATTTACTTGATGTAATGAGAGGCCAAGTGGTCACTGCTTCTATAATTGGAAACGAAGAAATAGATGAAAATGAACCTATTAGAAATGAAACAATATTAGATGTAATGGGCTTACAATTTGAGGAAATTAATGATAAAGAAAAAGCAATGATTAAAAAAGAGTTAGGAGAAATTAGTGATAGATTTTATCAAGCATGGAAAGTTATTAATGTTAGAACCCAAGAAAAATTTGATAAATTTATTACTACTGAAAATATTAAAGATAATAGATTGCTCTTTCATGGATCTCGCTCAGAGAACTTCTGGAGTATCATTAATTCAGGTTTAGTGCTAAGACCTGCTGGAGTGGTAATAAATGGAAAAATGTTTGGGAATGGTTGCTATTTCTCGCCAACCGCCCGCAAGTCACTTGGATATACATCAATAAGTGGTTCTAGATGGGTCAGTGGAAATGCTAATTCTGGATTTATGGCATTATTTGATGTAGCTTATGGTAAGCCATATGACGTACATTCATTTGATAGCAAATACTATAATTTCAATTATGAAGAATTACAAAAGGTTTGTAAAGGTGCGAATAGTCTTCATGCTCACAAAGGTCAAATGTTGTACAACGACGAAATTATAGTTTATAAAGAAGATCAGATGACTATAAAATATTTAATAGAACTTAAATAAAATATAAAGGAGATTATCAATATGAGTAATAAAAATGCTGAGGTCAAAACAATCAAATATTATGGTACTAAACAATATTTTATAGAAACAGATGCAAGAACAGGAGAAGTTATTAAAGATAGTTCTTTTAAAACGAAAGCAAAAAATGAACGTATTATTCATAATGATATGGCAACTATTGTTATCCTTGATGATGGCTCAAAGGGTGTTTCAAAATGTATGCCAGAAGATGAATATAATAAAATAAAAGGAGTTAAGATTGCTTATCTAAGAGCAAAGATTAAATCTTTACATAAAGAACTTAAAGTTTTAGTAAATTAAGTTCAAATAAATATGGAAGCATAAAATAAACCTCCCTCATATTCACTTATGCTTCCATATACTCTGTTTTTCAAATGTGTACTTAACATAAAATATCGATTTTATCCTATGAATTAAAAAGAGGAGTTTTAAAGATGTCTCAATATGTTCTTGTTTTAAACGATAAGTATTTGGATATGTATTTTCAAAACGATATTAATAACCCAATTAAATTTACAGTTGTTTATAGTTTAGGCAAAGCAATGATAATAAATTCTTCCATGAAAAGATTAAAAGATGAGTTTATAAATTATTGGAAAAATAGAAATGGATTTCATCAGTTTTCTTGGGAATTAATTAGTGTGCAAAAGTAGTTAAAAGACCGTTTGATACTATTTAGGAAAGGAAGATTATTTATGATATTTGATGATAAAACAGGGAAGATAAAAACAATGACAAAAACAGATATTTTACTTTATGGAGCATTGCTTGAAAGTGATATGTATGTTGATGGATATGGTTCAACTGATGAGGATACAGAATTATTACAAAAGGCGTTAAAGAAAATATATGGTGTCACAGAAGGGGATTCTAGAGATGTTTTAGAAAAAGCAGAAGAACAAATGAAAAGTGATTTAATGAATTTAGTTATAGAATTTAGATGTAAGATTGTAGAATATTTAAGAGTAGAGGAGTAAAACACTTATGAAAAAAGAAGATGTGTTCATAGGTCAAAGAGTAATTCCATTTCAAAAAACAGTAGATGGATGGGGAGGATTAGAATATTCTATTTGGAGCAATGCAAAAGAAAGAGAACAACCATATTTATATATTTTATTTTGGGATGAAGATGAAGGTGTGTTTGTTTTAAGTGATAGAAAAGATGATCAATCTGGAGATTTCTTTAATCCTGAAGACTTTGAACCATATGAAAAACCATTGATTGCGCTTGATTTCAAAGATAAAATATTAGATGCTTTAAAAATTGCAAAAATTGATATAAAAAACGAAGATGGTTCATTTAAGTGTATTTTAGATGTGTTAGAGGAATTAGCAAAGAAATATAAAAATTAAAATCCATCAATTAAAAGAACTATTTGATTGGAGGGAATTAATTTTATGGATGAAAATACAAAATTAAAGAAAATGTTAGAATGGGTAATACAAGAGGAAGAAGATGCTGGGAAAAGTGCTGATAAAGCTTACGAAGCAAATAGAGAATCTGCTTATATAAGATATAATTATGTATGGGCAACATTTGGTAAAGTTAGAAAGTACATAAAGAATTTAATGGCAGATGAAATTTAACTTTCATGGGAGTAAGGAGTAGTTATGAGTAGATTAGGTTTAATCCCTGCTGTATATTTGTTTTTATTCAATGATAAAAATCAAATACTCTTAATGAAAAGACAAAACACAGGTTATGGAGATGGTAAATTTTCTGTCCCATCAGGACATTTGGAAGAAAATGAATCATTTGAACATGCAATAATTCGAGAAACAGAAGAAGAAATTGGTCTTGACATAAATAACAATGTGAAATTTATAAAAATGTTACATAGAATACCTGAAAAAAGATTAGATTTCTTTTATAAAGCTGAATTTTGGAAAGGCGAATTATATAATAAAGAACCAAACAAATGTGAATTGATAAAATGGTTTGATATATATAATTTACCTGAGAACATAATTGATTACGTCAAAGAAATTATTTTAGAAAATAAGAAAGGAATTAATTAAATGGACATGAACGATTATGAAGACTTAAAAGAACAAATATGTAGCGGTCTTGACACACTTAATAGAAAAACAGCACTAAAACTTATTGGAGAGATATTAGAGGATTATGACCTTGCTGTAGCAAGTAATATTGTTAAAGCAGATTGTGAATCATCTCTACACAAACAAATGTTTGAAGAATGTTTTTACTCAGAAGGCAATGAAGACGCAGGATTTATTAGACTTAAAGATATTCTAGACGCTGTTGAGGAAATAGTAAATCTTGATGACTACATAAGTGACGATATTCATTTTGAGTATTTTGTTAGACCAGAGACTCCTGAAGAATCAGAAGAAGAAGGACATGATAGTGGTATTGAATGGTGGACTGGTGATGAAAGAGTAGATATTGATAAGGTATATATTCAATTTGAAGCGTCTTAATTTCCTAGCAAATTATGGATTTATGGGTAAGAGGGTATTATGGACGGATGTTATTGTTCTTACTGTGGCAAATCAGTATCTTGGAACAAAATAATTGATTTCGGTTTCTATTTAATAGGTGATTATGCTTGTAAAAAAAATGCGCGAAAGAAAGAATTGAATTTATACAAAATGAAATTATTCCACAGATTTTAAAAGAAATAAAAACACTTTGAAAAGAACATTTGAAGCTAAATTAGAAAGGAAGTATTAAAATTATGAATGGAGCAAGAGAATACTACAAAAT
>Ga0209319_1002115_pt1 | contig 13427 bp, 10 predicted proteins | sample RifGroE2_FD_184000 | JGI IMG/M metagenome (GOLD analysis project Ga0209319, IMG submission 184000) | Groundwater microbial communities from Rifle, Colorado - Groundwater E2 (SPAdes) (version 2) | ecosystem: Environmental > Aquatic > Deep subsurface > Groundwater | place: Rifle, Colorado, United...
GATAAACTGATTTATTTTGAAAGGTTTGATTCAATAGATTCAGCTATTGCCAGGGAAAAACAGATTAAAGGGTTCTCCAAAGAAAAAAAACTGGCACTCATTAATAAGGTTAATAATGATTGGAAGCAATTATCACATACAGGATTATTTAAGAATCCTTTGTAAATTTATTTATGTCAGTAATGGGAAGTTCTTAAATTGGGTTTGTCTTTCTATCTTAATTTTGGGTGTCTTTCGCACAAAACAGGAGAGGCTTTGAAGAAAGCCTCGTTCTATTGTGATCCCGGCAGGATTCAAACCTGCAACCTTCTGATCCGTAGTCAGATGCTCTATTCAGTTAAGCTACGGGACCTTTATTTCAGGACGCAAATATAGTAAAATAATTAAAAAGTGCCTAAAGTGCTCTAAAGTTCGGAGTGCCTGAAGTTGTGAATCAGGTTTATCTGTGTGCCAGAACTCTAAGTACTCTAAGTACTTTAGGCACTTTAAGTACTCCAGGTACTTTTTATTTTCAGGAATATTAATTAATTTTATTTGTTAATTCAAACCATATAATGATTTTGTAAATAATTGAATTATAACATAATACGCTAAAATATGAAAAAAGTTATTGGCTGGATAGTTAAAGTTTTACTTGGCCTGATACTGCTTATACTGGTTGCTCTTATTACAATTCCCATAATCTTCAAGGAAAAGATAAGGACAAAGGTTGAACAGGTTATAAATGAATCTGTCAATGCCAGGGTTCAGTTTGACGATTATAAGCTGGGGTTCTTTAAAAACTTCCCGAATCTGTCATTCTCACTGAACAGCCTTTCTGTTGTAGGTATCGATAAATTTGAAAATGATACACTTGCAGGTTTCAGATCATTCAGCCTTGTGTTTAATCTTTCCAGCCTCCTCGGTGATTCAGGTTATGAAGTAAAATCTATTGTAATTGACAAAGCGGTTATAAATGCGATTGTCCTTAAGGATGGTACTGCAAACTGGGATATTATGAAGGATACAACCACAACTGAAGAGGTGGAAACAGACACTACAGCTTCTACGCTTAAAGTTGTGCTTAAAAAAGTAGCTCTTCTGAATACCTCTATAACATACATTGATGATCAGTCTGCTATGAAGGCGTATCTCAGTGACCTTAATTTCAATCTTAAGGGCGACATGACAATGAGCGAGACTGATATGCAGATGGGACTGAAAATAGGATCTGTTACCTTCATCATGGATGGAATGAAATATCTTAACAAGGCAGTTATCGATTCAAAGGTTGATCTCCTGGCAGACCTCGATAATATGAAGTTTACCTTCAGGGAGAATTACTTTGCCATTAACGACATGAGGCTTAATTTCAAGGGTATGGTTGCTATGCCCGGTGATGATATTGAAACTGATATTGAATTTGGAACTCCGCAAACTTCATTTAAGACCCTTCTATCCCTGATACCGGCTGTCTATATGAATGATTACCAGGATCTGACAACAACAGGAGAGTTTGCTTTTTCAGGTTCTGCAAAGGGTGTTTACAGTGATGCAGACAGCACTCTTCCTGATATATCCCTTAATATGTCGATAAATAATGGCATGATAAGCTATCCTGATCTTCCTGAGAAGATTCAGAACATAAACCTGAAGTCAGATGTATTTGTTGACGGCAAAGATATGGACAAAACAGTTGCCAACATCGATCTTTTTCATATGGAACTTGCCGGCAGTCCGTTCGACATGACCTTTGCCCTGAAAACACCGATGAGTGATCCCGACTTTAAGGGTTCGATGATTGGACGTATTGATCTGTCTGCCCTTATGAAAGCTGTGCCTATGGACAGTATCAGCTTATCAGGTATTATTGATATGTCGGTGCAGATGGCAGGAAAGATGTCAATGATTGAAAAGGAGCAGTACGAAAGTTTCAAGGCAACCGGTAATATGGGAATAAAGGATATGGTGGTTGCAATGACCGGATATCCTGAAGTTAAGATTAATTCTGCCGGATTTGAATTTACTCCCGCCTATGCTGCTATGACTGGTATCAGTCTGAATGTAGGAGGAAAAAGCGATTTCCTTCTTAATGGAAGATTAGAAAACTATATCCCATATGTATTCAGCGATCAGACAATCAGGGGAAAGCTTTCTATGCGTTCAAAACTTGTAGATGTGGGTGAAATTATGTCAAAAATGGCAACGGACACTACGGTGGTTGAAGATACTTCCGCACTTACAGTTATTCAGGTACCAAAAAACATCGATTTTGAATTCAATGCTCTTATAGACGACTTTATTTATGACAATATCAAAGCCACGAAAGTTAAGGGGCTCATTATTGTCAGAGGTGGCGTCCTGAGCCTGAGGGAGACTGGCATGAACATCCTTGAGGGATCTATATCCATGAATGCTGACTATGACACCCGCGATACTCTGAAACCAAAGATGAAAGCTGACTTTGATGTGAAGAATATTGCAGTTAAGGATGCATTCAGAACATTCAATACAGTTCAGAAAATGGCTCCGGCAGCAAAAGGGATAGATGGGAAAATAAACAGTACCCTTGCTTTCTCAAGTCTCCTGGGCAGTGACATGATGCCGGTTACCCAATCAATCGATGGTTATGGAAAAATTCAGTCAGATCAGTTAACTCTTGTAGAATCAGGCACCTTCGATAAAATAAAGGAGACACTCAAGCTGGGGGATAAATATACCAACACCTTCAAGGACATAAATATCAGTTTTACTATATCTGACGGGAGAATATATATAAAGCCCTTCGATATTAAAACAGGGAACCTCAAAATGAATATCAGTGGCGATCAGGGACTTGATCAGACAATAAACTATGTTGCGAAAACAGAAATACCCAGATCTGACCTTGGAAGCTCTGTTAACTCTCTGATTGATAATTTATCAGCACAGGCAGCGGCATTTGGTGTTGCATATAAGCCATCTGAAACCATTAAAGTAAATCTTAAAATTACAGGGACATTTGATAAACCTGTAATAGCTCCTTTCTTTGGCAGCGGTTCCGGAGAAGGATCTGATGGAGGTGTAAAAGCAACCGTAAAGGAAGTGGCTAAACAAACAGTTGATCAGGCCGTTGGTCAGGCTAAAGATAAAGCACGGGTTGAAGCAGAAGAGCAAGCTGCAAAACTTATCCGGGATGCAGAGGAGCAGGGGCAGAGGTTAAGGGATGAAGCTGCAAAAGTAGCAAAACAGATACGCGAAGAGGCTGAAGTTCAGGCTCAGAATCTGACAAAGGAGGCCGAAAGCAAGGGCACCATTGCCAGACTTGCTGCTAAAAAGGGAGCAGATACAGTGAGACAAACCGCAGATAAGAAAGCAACACAGCTGGAACAGGAAGCTGATGCAAAGGCAAATAAGCTGGTAGAGGAAGCTAAGAAAAAGAGTGAGGAGATGATTAATAAAATCTAAGAAAAAAATGCCGGTAAGTCTGACCGGCATTTTTTGTTTATTCTAATTGTTTCTAGAATTTCTTTTCACGGATACGGGCTTTCTTACCGGTAAGATCGCGGAGGTAAAAGATTCTTGCCCTGCGTACCTTACCATGCTTGTTTACCTCTATCTTATCAATAAAAGGTGAAGCTACAGGAAATATTCTTTCTACACCTATATTGCCCGACATCTTTCTTACTGTAAAGGTTTCAGTGTGTCCTTCTCCGCTTCTTTGTATAACTACTCCACGGTACTGCTGAATCCTTTCCTTGTTACCTTCTTTAATTTTATAATGGACAGTTACAGTGTCTCCTGATGTAAATTTGGGATATTCATTTTTTACCGCAAATTCTTTCTCAACAACTTTCATTAAGTTCATCTCACAAAGTATTTTGTATTCTCAATATAGTTTCAAAAATCAGGTCGCAAATATAGAAATAATATTTTATTAATCCGAGTAGTGATTAATAATTTTATTATTTAAACCCACCCCCAGCCCCTCCAGGGAGGGAAGCTCACTTATCCGGATGCTGTATAATATGCTTTTATCCCTGATTTACGAAAATGGTTCAGGTTACGGGCTATAAATAAAAGGGGTTTGAGGATCTCATGCCTTCCACCTTTCGCCCTGCACCCTGCGCCTATTCTATCACCTTTAGTTTATCACCTGCACTTTTTACAATTACCCTGTTCCACTCTTCACTGTAGCCGGGCTGAGTCACTTTCGGAGTATAATATTTATATCCATGGGGAACAGCTCTCTTCTCTTTCACATTACCATCCATATATTTTGTAAAGAGGAATTTATAAAGATCCTGCCACTCAGCAACTGTCTTATTACCTGATTTTACAGAATAGTCAGAGAGAAAGCTTACAGCTTCTGCCGGATTCTTTTTGTACAGAGCTTCAGCTGATTTGTCAATTCCTGCTGTTTCTGCAATAAATCCATCTTCCAGTTCTGACTGTTTCTTCTGAAGATCATTAATAAGAAGGCTGGTACGGCTGTAAGCAAAATTTGTCACCTGGTTGAATACCCAGAATGCAGCATTTTCACTGAAAGTCATCATATCTCCGTTTCCTGCGGCAAATGGCTCAGGTACTTTCGTAATACCGCAGTACATTGGAGTATAAACTGTATAGTATGTATCATCTACTCCGAACCACAGGATCCCTCCAACCGGATCAGGCAGCCATGAACGGCTCTGAGCCACAAAAGAAAAGCCTGTCTGTTGTGTTGATATAGCTCTTTCATGGAGATATGACACGCCATCAACCGTCCAGGTCATTGGCCTCCATCTTACTGTGCTGCCGAAAGGTCCGGCACCAACATCTTTTGTCATATCCATGGGGGTACCCTGGTAGAAATTACGCATCATTCCCATTACATCTTTCAGGGCCACCTTGTTATCAGGTTTTACCCAGAGCGGCATTCTGTTATTCAGATCCTTACCCATGGCATAATCGAGGTACTGTCCCATTTGAGAATTAACAGCATTGAATCCCGACCATACTCTTGCTTCACAGAATCGTGCTCCTGAAAAATCAAGAGGAGCATAAACATCGCTGAAGCTGAAATCTTTATCCTGCCCTTTGAACCATCCGGATTTTCTTGCCACTTCAATGGCATCGTATGCATATACAGTTTCAACTTCCGGATTATTGATCCTGTCAAGTTGTTTGGAAGTGATCGATTTTTTCCCGTCGGCAAGGGGGAAAGTTGTGATCCTGGGGTGATTGGCATGACCCGATATATAGCCATCAGGTATCCTGCGTGCAACCCATACGGCACCTTTATTACCAGGACCTTTCCCAATAAGTTCCATGATCCATGCCTCATTTGCATCGGCAATTGAAAAGGACTCCCCGGAGCTTGCATATCCGAATTCAGAAACAAGCTGTGAGAATGTGGCAATAGCCTCCCTTGCATTTTTTGCTCTCTGAAGTGTCATATAAATCATGGAACCATAATCAATGATCCCGGTAGAATCAGCAAGTTCTGCACGTCCTCCGAAGGTTGTCTCTCCGATTGAAAGCTGATGCTGGTTCATATTTCCCACTACGGAGTATGTGTGTGCCTTCTGAGGGATCTTTCCAAGGTACTTGCCTGTATCCCATTCATATACATCCACCATGACTCCTTTAGGCCAGTCTTTTGCCGGCCGGTAGTAGAGTTCTCCATACAGGACATGAGAATCGGCAGAATAGGTGATCATTACCGATCCATCCTTTGATGCACCTTTTGTAATAATAAAATTAGTACAGGCATTTGTAATCTGTTCCGGCAGAAAGCCTGTAAGCAGTATCACCAATAATAATGCGGTTGTTTTTTTCATAATAAATCAATTATATATTGTTTTGTTGCTCCCGGTAAAATCTGAAAAATTGTTTTCAAAGATATCAGCTTTCAGTTAAACTGCAAAAACCGTATTAATGGCAAATCAAAATAAGTGCGGAAATGTAACTATTGTTTAATTTTACCCCCAAACCCCCCAAGGGCATAGGTGTTAACTTAAGCAATCTGAAAAAGGTTTACAGGGAGGATCAATATAGGCAAACAGCTTTTAATATCGAATTTAAGGTCGGTCATAACATTTTCCCCTCCTTTTGAAGGAGGGGTGGCCGCAGCACATTTATTAATTAATGTATTGCAAAGGATGATTGCGGCCGGGGTGGTTGATTAGTTTATTAGATCGATTCTTTTCTTTTATTGATAACTTTCCTTATTTCACTTTTTAAATATTCCGGTTCCTGGAATACAAATCTGTTTTCAAACTTTAATACAGTGAATCCAAAGCCCTCCAGGTAGTTATCCCTGATTTCATCTTCCTGTATTTTATGATATTCACCATGGGGATATCCGTCAAGTTCTATTATAAGTTTTTCTGAAGGACAACAGAAGTCAACAATGTAATAACCAATACTGCATTGTCTTCTGAATTTTCTTCCATCGGGTTTTCTTGATTTTAACATCTCCCATAATGCTGCCTCAGCTGAAGTTGACCTGTTCCTGAGGGATGATCTGAATGATTTAAGGCCTTTTCTGTTGAAGAGGTTTTTGTTATTCATAGATATAAAGATAAAAAGAAAGTATAAATCAACCACCCCGGCCGGGAAATTAATCTTGTAAATATCAGAGAATCAATTGTCCCGGCGCCTTCCCTGCGGCCTGGCTCTTCGCTAAATTTGCCCACTGGGCAAATTCTTAACGCTCAGCCCCCTTCAAAAGGAGAGCCTGCCCCGCTTTGGCGGGGGGAAACTTTTTCTAGTCTCCTTATTTACAATACTACTCTTAAGTTAACGCCTATGCCCCAAGGGGGGCTTTTAATATCTGTTGATCATTCTTCTTCAAGTCCCACCTGGGGGATTTAGAGGTGAATTATTGAATTTGTGAAATGATCTTTCAGTTAAAAATAATTATTTTGAGGATCAGATTGCTCTCAAAACATCTATTATCCGTCTTATCTTGTCAGTATCAGTTACCTTTCCTGAAAATTCATCATAACCCGGATACCCGCTCATGGTTATTTCCTTTTTTCTGAATTCCATTCTGCTTTGTATAGTTTTTCTGCCGGTTAAATGGTATTCAGATGCTCCTGTTGCTTTGGCGATTGAGGCGATATTATGATCATCGATACCGCTGCCCGGCATTATAATTATTCTCCCCTGTGCCTGTTTAATAAGTTTATTTATCAGGTCAGATCCTTCAATTGCTGTTTTCTTCTGACCTGATGTCAGCAGTCTGTCAGCTCCTGACTGAATTATCGATTCAAGTCCCTTAACCGGATCAGCGCACATGTCAAATGCCCTGTGGAACGTAACTGACATAGGCCGTGCAAATTCAACCAGGCTGGCAGTGCGGTCAATATCAATTTTCCCGTCAGCCGTAAGAATACCGGTAACAATGCCATCTGCACCTGATTCACCGCAAACTTCTATATCCCGGCGCATTACATCATACTCTGTATCGGTATAAAGAAAGTCTCCGCCTCTCGGTCTGATTATCACATGAAGCATGATATTCAGATTGCTTCTGGCAGATATGATTGTACCATATGAAGGAGTTGTTCCCCCTTCAATAAGGTTGTCGCACAGCTCAATACGGTCAGCGCCGGCAAGTTGCGCATTCAATGCAGATTCGATACTGTCAACACATATTTCGAGCTTATAGTTCATAATTCAAATCTCAATTTTAAGTTCAATATTTTAAAAGTAATATTTTTTTCTGTATAATTGTGCAGATCAAAAACCAACTGATATGAAACCTACACTTTTAGTCCTGGCAGCAGGAATGGGCAGCCGTTATGGTGGCAATAAGCAACTTGATGAAGTTGGCCCTTCCGGTGAAACAATAATCGATTACTCAATTTACGATGCTATCCGTGCCGGATTTGGTAAAATAGTTTTTATAATAAGGCGTGATATTGAAGAGCAGGTCAAAGAGCGTTTTGTAAAGAAGCTGAAAGGGAAAATTGAAGTTGATTATGTTTTCCAGGAAATCACAAATCTGCCGGAGGGTGTAAAAGTTCATCCTGAACGGGCGAAACCATGGGGAACAAGCCATGCTATACTGGTAGCAAAGGATAAGATAAAGGAACCTTTCGGAGTTATTAATGCGGATGATTTCTACGGAGCTGAATCCTTTAAGATACTTTACGATTTTCTGATGAACGATAAGGATCCCAACAATTACTGTATTGTGGGTTATAAGATGAAGAATACCCTGTCCGAACATGGTCATGTGAACAGAGGTGTTTGCAGGGTTGATTCTGCAGGTTTACTTGTAAATATCGTCGAAACACGCCAGATTGAAAAACTTCCTGATGGCGCACAGGCTCCGGATCATGACGGCAAAATGGGAAAATTCACGGGGGATGAAGTGGTTTCTATGAATTTGTGGGGATTCAAACCTTCATGCTTTGAATTCCTGGGAAAGGAATTCAGGAGTTTCATTGATGCCAGAGGAATGGATCTCAAATCTGAACTGGATATTCCAACCTCAGTGGATAAATTTGTCAAGAGCGGGGAGATTACAATTCAGATACTTATGAGCAATGAACACTGGTTTGGTGTAACATACAGGGAAGACAAACCGTTTGTTGTTGAGAATATCAGCAATATGATAAAGAGAGGACTTTATCCCTCTAAGATCAACTGATTTATTAATTATCAAACCAAACATATTTATATAATATTTCTGCCTCTTTTTTCAGCCGTAAATTTATTGCACAAAATAATTCCCCATGAGGGCATAGCCGTCAATATCAGGAGTCTGAGAAAGAAATTACATGGTAGATCAATAAATGCAAGCGGATTAAAATATTGAGATGTAGTTTGGTCATTAAAGTTTCCCCTCCTTCAAAAGGAGGGGAAACTTCATCTGACTTCATCTGACCTCTGTACTAATATTACTACTCTTAGCTTGACGTCAATACCCTTAAAGGGGGGTAGATTTAGTGCTCAAAATTGAGCCCGCTTGAGAGGGTGGATTGCGAAACGGGTCGGGGGCAAGCATATAAAATAGTGAAATATCCTACCAGATGAAGTTATAGTTGAAGAAACTGATATTGTCTTTATTGTCAGTTACTTTCAATTTAAGTACATGCTCTGAATTCCGTTTTATTCTTTTTTCGTCAAACCTGTAAATCAGCACATCATTCTTCTGATCATATTCAAAAAGAGCCCATTTACCATCTATTTCGGGGTCATATGATTTAATGCCTGACAGATCATCCTTTATTTTTATTCTGATCTCCTTTCTGCCGGTCAGGTCTTTTTCAGAACCAAGTCCGTTGGTATTGATTACCGGAGGTATTGTATCTATCCCTGCATAGAAACTACCAAATGAAGTAGCTTCTGCTGTAACATATCCTTCACTCAGGGAACTTTTCAGGGCTGACTTTTTTTGTTCATCACCTATCTGAACTATGATCATCTTCGATTCCATTCCGGCCGGAATTCTAACAGGTTTGATCGCAAGTGTATAGGCCTTATGAAGGGGAGTGTACTTGTTATTGACCTGATGAAGGTCTGACAGCATATTTTCAGATCCGGGGATCTGTTTGTACGAAAATCTCAGGGTATCATACAATGCACCGGCAGGTATACTGACCTTTATGTTTTCAGAAATAAATCTGTTTTGCCTGTTGAATGGCATGATAACTATATCTTCCTCTTCTTTCTTCTGGTTGGCTAATTGATTATCCGACTGAGATTTAATGCGAAAGGATAATGTAGATCTGTTACTGTTGACATCAGCAACAATGATTTTTACATTATGGATTAGATCGTCATCGAAAGAAAATATTCCCCGGTTAATAATTCTCTTATAAACACTCAGTTTATCGTTTGGGAGTAAATATGTTCTCTGGACATATATTTTTTCTTTCATGTAAGTCTCATAATCTATATGACTGTTGATATATCTCGATTCACTGAATGAGAACTCATCCATTTCATATCCGAAGATTGTTGTGCTATCGATTATAAGCTCAATGGTATAGGCTGCACATTTATTATAGCTGTCATTTAAAAGATCAAATGATTTTATCCCAAATCCTGCGGATCCGCTTATAATTATCTCTTTTTCAGCCGGAATATAATAATTTCCGTGTCCGCCCATGACTTCAATTCTTTTAACAGAATTATTTCCGTTGATAGAAGTGTTCCTGTTTGCAGGATAGATAAAAAGTTTTTCGATAACAGGGTTAATATTATCGCTGACACCAAATTCAAACATAAGAGGGTTAACAGGCTTCTCATTATCAGATTTTCTTATTTCATAGTGTAAATGAGGTCCGCCGGAGCTGCCGGAGTTTCCTGAATAGGCAATCAGGTCCCCCTGTTTAACAGTGAATTTTTCTTTTGGCGGATATGCAGTTATAAGAAAACTCTTTTTCTCATATTGCATTTTTTTAACATAATCTTCGATTTCCGGGATGAACCTGTCAAGGTGCCCGTATACTGTTGAATAACCTGACGGATGCTTAATGTAAAGAGCTTTTCCAAATCCACCCGGCGATACACCAATCCTGTAAATATATCCGCTTGATGCTGCAACAACCTCTTTACCTGTAACGCCCTGAGTCTTAATATCAATTCCTGAATGGAAATGATCAATTCTCAGCTCACCGAAATTTGCTGATAACAAAAGAGGGATGTTAACAGGTGATATAAACAATGCCCTGTCTCTGGGATTATCAGATAAAATATTGGAAAATAATATGCTGATTATAATAAGCCGGATTTGAAGCATTAATTTGAATATCGTTGGTTACAGAGTTGCAAAGCTAAACTTCCGGTTCATTCATGCAAACTATTTCATCCAAATTTTTGAAAATTCCATTAACAATATTAATTTTGTAGTAAATATGTAAACATGTCCGGTCAGGGGTACGAGGATTTAATAATTTTAAACAGAAAACTGGATGAATTGTTAAACAGGTATGCGGACCTGAGAACTGAGGCAGAGGAACTTAGAAAAGGAAATGAAGCTTTGAACAATATGCTTCAGAACCGGAATGAACGAATAAAGGAATTGGAAACGAAATACGATAGGGTAAAATTGACAGGAGCATTGTTGGGTGAAGGTGAAAACGCAGCTGAAGCGAAGAGGAAAATTACAGAATTAGTGCGGGAAATTGACAGGTGTGTTGCTCTTTTAAACAGATAAAATATAGAAATGGATGATAAACTTTCGATCAGGGTTAATGTGGCCGACAGGTATTATCCATTAAAGGTTGAAAGGGATAATGAGGAGAGGATAAGGAAAGCAGCCAGGATGATTAATGAGAAAGTTCTGCAGTACAAGCAGAGGTATACCGATAAGGATGTACAGGACTTTCTGGCAATGGCAGCTTTGCAGTACGTTATAAAACTCACGGAGGAGGAAGAAAAACTCGAGAAGGATTATCTCCCTGATGCCCTGAAAGAACTGATTCACAAGATTGAAGCGGTTCTTGAATCAAAAGAGTAACAGCGTTCTTTAAAATAGATAAAAGAAATTGCCCGCATTGTTTCTTCATTCATTTTTGAAACTCAACAGTTAAAACTTTGGAGCAACCCTTGGTCAGGGAAGAACAGGCCTCATCCCGATTCGTCGGGATCCCGCAATCGCGGGACAGTGGACGTTCAAGCTTAACCAGGAGCTTCAGCCATTTAGATATGGGGTTTTATAAAAGCTGAAGGAACTTTGCGGGTTTTTTATATACTTAATACAGTTTATTATGAATTTAATTATAGGAATGATTGGTAACGGGCCGCTGATAATAATATCTCTGTCGGCCCTTGTAATAGGATTCGGGGCATCATACCTGATCTGGCAGACAGCCCTGAGAAACAAAAGCCGGAAAATATTAAGTGAGGCTGAAGCTGAAGCCGAAGTGACAAGAAAGGAGAAGATACTTCAGGCTAAAGAGAAATTTCTCCAGCTCAAAAGCGAGCATGAAAAGGTAATTAACGAAAAGAATAACTGGATAACACAGGCTGAAAACAGGATTAAACAAAAGGAACATACACTCTCTCAGAAAATAGAAGAGGCTCAGAGGAAAAAAAATGAAGCTGATACTATACGCGAAAGCCTGACTTCCCAGCTGGAGCTTGTTGACAAAAAGGGCGATGAGCTGTCAAAACTGCACCGCCAGCAGGTTGAACAGCTTGAAGCTATATCAGGCTTCTCAGCCGACGAAGCCAAGAATCATCTTATAGAGTCATTGAAGGAGGAGGCTAAGACAGGAGCTATGTCATATATCAATGAAATTCTCGATGAGGCAAAGATGACGGCGAATAAAGAAGCCAAAAGGATTGTGATTCAGACTATACAACGCGTTGCTGCTGAGCATGCAATAGAGAATGCAGTTACGGTTTTTCATATTGAGTCAGACGAAATGAAGGGACGCATCATAGGGCGTGAAGGTCGTAATATAAGGGCACTCGAAGCTGCTACAGGTGTGGAGATTATAGTTGATGACACACCTGAGGCAATTGTACTGTCTGCTTTTGATCCTGTAAGGAGGGAAGTGGCCCGTCTGGCACTTCATCAGCTTGTGACTGATGGAAGAATACATCCTGCCAGAATTGAGGAGATGGTTGAGAAAACCAGGAAACATGTTGAGGAAGAGATACTTGAGATAGGTAAAAGGACAGCAATTGACCTTGGAATTCATGGCCTTCATCCTGAGCTGATAAGACTTATCGGTAAAATGAAATACAGGTCATCTTACGGTCAGAACCTGCTTATGCACTCGCGGGAAGTTGCAAACCTTTGTTCGATAATGGCAGCTGAATTAGGGCTTAACCCTAAACTGGCCAAGAGAGCAGGACTACTTCATGATATTGGAAAAGTCCCTGATGATGAGCCTGAATTGCCACATGCAATACTGGGAATGAAAATGGCTGAAAAATACAAGGAGAAGCCTGAGATATGCAATGCTATCGGTTCCCATCATGACGAGACAGAAATGACAACCCTTATAGCTCCGATTGTACAGGTTTGTGACGCCATTTCAGGAGCCCGTCCCGGTGCGAGACGTGAAGTTGTTGAATCATATATTAAAAGATTGAAAGAGCTTGAGTCACTGGCACTTCAATATCCGGGAGTTATGAAGACCTATGCTATCCAGGCAGGCAGGGAACTGCGTGTCATTGTTGGAGCTGAAAAGGTAAATGATAAGGAAGCGGAGAGCCTCTCATATGAGATTGCCCGGAAGATCCAGAATGAGATGACTTACCCCGGACAGATAAAGATCACTGTGATCCGCGAAACAAGGGCGGTTAATTACGCTAAATAACTTTCTGTACTGCAATAAAGAGGGTGTCTCAAAAGCCGAATTTAACCCCCAAACCCCCCAAGGGGGGCTTAATAAGTTATTGGTTTTCAATAAGTCCCCCCTGGGGGATTTAGGGGTGGATTTAAGTAAACAGTCTTTTGAGACTCCCTCTTCTTGTCAGGGGCAACGCACGAAGAAATATAAAACTGACAGCCT
>Ga0209319_1002117_pt1 | contig 13422 bp, 11 predicted proteins | sample RifGroE2_FD_184000 | JGI IMG/M metagenome (GOLD analysis project Ga0209319, IMG submission 184000) | Groundwater microbial communities from Rifle, Colorado - Groundwater E2 (SPAdes) (version 2) | ecosystem: Environmental > Aquatic > Deep subsurface > Groundwater | place: Rifle, Colorado, United...
TAAAAGAGTCTTTGGAAAAGCTCTTTAAATTATTGTCTAGTAGCCGCAATGGTCTTGAAAAGGCTGAGGTTGAAAAACGACTGAAGTTTTATGGCCATAACGAGATAGCCCAAAAGAAAAGAATTTCCCCCTTACTGAAATTTCTTTCTTACTTCAAAGATCCATTAGTATTAATATTGATAGTTGCTGCTGTAATTTCTGGCATTACCGGAGAAAACCGCGGCGCAATAATCATTATTACTATGGTGCTATTAAGCGTCATGCTTAATTTTTACCAAGAGCACAAATCAAGCAAATCCGCCTTGGAAATCGCTAAAAAATTAGCTACCAAGACTACGGCCTTAAGGGATGGGAAGCTGATTGAAATTCTGGCTAAAGATGTAGTGCCTGGTGATATCATCTCTCTATCCGCCGGCGACAAGGTGCCGGCAGATGGACGCTTGATTCAAGCTGATGATTTTTTTGTTAACGAATCGATTCTAACCGGGGAAAGTTTCCCCAACAAAAAAAGCCCGGAAGGCGATATAACCAACAGTATAATATATTCAGGTACCAATGTTGTCTCCGGCTTCGCCAGATTTCTGGTGGTAAACACTGGTAGTAATACAGAATATGGCAAAATCGCCAAGACTCTTGCTACCGAAGAAGAGTCGAGCGCTTTCGAAATTGGTATAAAAAGTTTTGGCTATCTGATAATCAAGGCAATTGTCGGCGTTGTACTATTAGTTTTTTTGATCAATGCCTTTTATAAAAAAGACATTATCGAATCCTTGATTTTCTCCATTGCCATTGCCGTCGGCATCGCCCCCGAACTGCTACCGATGATCCTAAGCGTCAACATGTCCAAGGGTTCGGTGAGAATGGCTAAAAAGGGTGTGCTGGTCAAAAGATTGAATGCCATCCCGGACTTTGGCAGTATGGATATCCTCTGTACCGACAAGACCGGCACGCTGACCGAAGACAGGATCACCGTAGTTAAATATGTTGATGTGCAAGGACAGCAGGATGAGGCGGTCTTGCGCCTCGCCTATATCAATGGCACCTTTGAAACCGGCATAAAAAGTTTACTCGACAAGGCTTTGCTGGATTTTAAAAAAATCAACATCGGCAATTTAAAAAAGATTGACGAAATACCATATGACTTCACCCGCAAACGTTCTTCTATTATCTATGAAGAAAATGGCAATCGAGTGATGTCCGCCAAGGGCGCGCCAGAAGAAATCTTTAAGATCTGCACTTCTTATTTGGACAAAAATGGCGCTGCGAAAATTACTCCCGCGCTTTTAAAAAATTTCAATCAAGTTTATGAAGATTTAAGCAATCAAGGTTATCGAGTCTTGGCGGTGGCCTTCAAAGACGTGGCGGATAAAGAAACTACCTACCACCACACAGAAGAAAGTGAAATGTCTCTAGCCGGTTTTATTGCTTTTATGGACCCACCGAAACAAAGCGCCAAAGAAACTCTGGTCTTCATGGAAAAACATGGGATAGAAATAAAAATCCTGACCGGCGATTGCGCCTTGGTCACCAAAAAGATTTGCGAAGATTTAGGCTTGCCGATCAAGGGCATTCTTTCAGGTGATGAAATTGATATCAACAGATTGGACGACCGCAGTCTGGCGATCAAAGCTGCCAATGCCACTATTTTGGCCCGCCTCTCGCCTATTCAAAAAGAACGAATTATTATTGCCCTACGAAAAGCTGGTAATGTTGTGGGCTATCTGGGAGATGGCATTAATGATGCGCCTTCTTTAAAAAGCGCCGATGTCGGCATTTCGGTAGAAAATGCGGTGGAGGTAGCCAAGGAAACAGCCGATATTATTCTCATGAAAAAAGGGCTGAAAGAATTGATGGATGGGGTGATTGAGGGCCGAAAAACATTCGGCAACACGATGAAATATTTGATGATGGGTCTGTCTTCTAATTTCGGCAATATGTTCAGCATGATCGGGGCCGCAATCTATCTGCCTTTTTTCCCGATGTTGCCGGGACAGATTTTAGTCAACAACTTTCTCTATGACATGTCGCAGGTTGCTATTCCATTAGACAAGGTTGATGATGAATATCTAAAAAAACCAAAACATTGGGACATCAAGTTTATCAAAAACTTTATGTTAATCTTTGGCCCGATCAGTTCCATGTTTGATTTTTTAACTTTCTACATGCTCTATGCATTCTTTGGCTTAACCGGCTCCGCCTTTCAAACCGGTTGGTTTATTGAATCTCTAGCTACCCAAACCTTGGTCATCTATATCATCCGCACCAGAAAAATTCCCTTTCTCCAATCCTCTCCAAGTAAATATTTATTATTCTCAACCGCTGCTGTTATCGGGCTAGGCTTGGTTCTAATCCAAACCTTCCTCGGCAATGTCTTCGGCTTCACGCCCCTGCCCTGGAAAATAATCTTCGTTATTTTCGGACTAGTCGCTATCTACCTGGTGCTGGTAGAAATCGTAAAACAATTTTTTTACAAACACCTCTACAAAAAAACTTCGCTCTAAAAATTTGGTACTTCCAAAGCTGAAGCTACTTGACTTCCATTTTTAGTTTAGTTAAACTCACCCCATGAAAATAAAAAAAGTAAAATTTTTAATATTACTATTTGTTATTAGTACCTCTTTCATGTGGCCCAAAACTTTGTTGATGGCCGAAAGTTTAGCCAGCAAATTGCGCGGACGCATTTTAATCGATGTCGAAAGCCATGGTGAAGCCTGGTATGTTAATCCTAGCAATTTACAACGATACTATCTCGGTCGCCCTGCCGATGCTTTTTCTATTATGCGGCAGCTAGGGTTGGGCATTTCCAACAAAGATTTTGATAGTTTCGCCGGCACTGCACCCAGAAGATTGTCCGGAAAAATTTTAATTAAAACCGAAGACTTGGGTAAAGCTTATTACATCAACCCGCTTGATTTAAAATTACATTATCTTGGCCGCCCCGCTGACGCCTTTGCTTTGATGCGTAAATTCGGCTTAGGGATCAGCGTCAATAATCTTGCTCAACTGCCGATTTATGGCGGCAGCAGTCAGGTCGTATCCACTCAAATGGAGCGCAACATTGCTGACTTGATCAACCAAGAACGAACTTCCAGGGGCTTGCAGGCGCTTAAATGGAATGAGGATATCGCTGCCGTTGCCAGACAGCATAGCGCCGATCAGGCCAGACAGGATGCTGATCTGATTAATCAAAACAAGCTTTGCAGTTATCCTTTTATCCATCACGAAGGAATCGATTTTGGTATCTACCAAAGTGAACGCTTAAACAATAAGGGTGTGTATTATTTCTCTGCCAGCGCAGAAAACATTGCCCTGATTCCCAGGATCAGCGGTTCCCAATATACCGGTAATGTAGCGCCGATTGATTGCCAATCACAATTGAATCAACTGAATTCCAGTTTCCAAACAAGAGTAAAAAGCACAGATGATGAACTGCAAAAAATTCAAATGGTTACCGAGGAAATTAATAAGCGCAAAGAGTTAGTGAATCTTTCACCCTCGATAAATATTATCAATACCTATTACAATACTTCTGCCGAGATTGAAAAACAGGCTGTAACCGGCTGGATGAACAGCCCCGGTCATCGCCAAAATATTCTCACCCCGGATTACGACGAAGCCGGCATCGGCATCGCCGAAGTCGAAGGTTATTACATCATCACCCAGGTCTTCATCAAAAAAGCCGCCTGCGGTTACCAAGGCGGCGCCTGCTGCACCAAACCAAATTATCTACCCTACTGCTACATTCCGCTAGGTTGCTCCACGAATGTGTGCCAATAAGATTATTGCATTTTCCATAAGTATTCAAAAATATTTTTCATTGCCTTGGCTATTTTATCATTTTTTATTAAAATCCCGGATGGATTTTTTTCGTCAAAGGCAACGATTGACAGCTTGCTGTCATAAATATTGATTTCAATATCCAAATCTTCTAAAAGTTTTATAAATTTCATTTCTCGAAGCAACTGCTTAGCAGTTGTTTTTTCTTGTCTGCCAATTTTGCTTTCTGGTAAAATATTTTTTATTTTTATTCCCCGCTTGATACGCTCAGGAAAATATTCTTCATGAAAAAATTTTCCCATTTTTTCATAGGCACTTTTATAATCGGTGATGCAATAAATTAATTTGCCGTCATTATTCCTCCAGCTGTCTTCATATAAATTTTTTACTCCTTCTAGCCCTTCATAATATTTTATTTCTGAGGCAAGAGCAGACGCTTCATTTTTATTTTGTTTTTCTATCCAATTGGTTAGTTCAGTCACTTGGGTTTGTGCATCTTTTTCTTGTCGCTTCACCCAGCTAATAAATTCTCTACTGGAAATCGTTTGATAAATAGTTTTTTCGTCAAAATTAATTTTTGAAACCAGGCCCTTTAATAGAAGTCTATCCAAAATAGGATATAAAGTAGTCCGATTAATTAGTGTTTCTTTAGCAATTTCAGCCACACCACATTTACCGATTTTATAAAGAGATGCCAATACTTTTTTTTCTTTTTCATTTAAAAATAATTGATTCATATGCTATATACATACCATTGTTGTCAATATGTGTCAACAGTTTGACGTATCATACAGAACTATTATATTTTAATTATTCTTAATTAGGTAGTAAATTGACAAATTTAAAAAGGAGGAAAAAATGAGCACAAAATTATTGGTGGTTGAGGACAGTCCTCGTCACAGGGAAGAAGCCCTGAACTTTGTCTCAAAACATATCAAAAAGTCTGCTCAGCTAGAGCTTGATTTCGCAACTAGCTTCAGCGAAGCAAAAATGATGGTGCAAAAAACTTGTTATGGCGGGATTCTGACTGACATTTTTATGCCAACTGAATCCGAAAATGATGAACAACTGTCGCTAAAAGCTAGTTTGGCAAAAGCCAGAGCAAGGGAGTATATGGAGGCCATAGAAGATACCGCAAAATATGTTGCATCTTTATATATCGATGAAATGCCATATGCTGTTCTTCTTGCCGAAACTGCCCTAAGGGAAAAGATCCCAATAGTATTTATCACCGATACCTATCACCATGGAGACAAAACCGAGCCAGTCAACTCCTGGTCCAAGTTTAAAGGAATTCCCCTGATTGACAATGAAGATGGAGAAGAAAATGATCATAGGGGAAAAAATGTTGTCCAAAAAAATTGGCAAAAGGGTTTTCTAACATTACTGTGGATGGTTGAAGGTAAAAAAAGCAACACGGTAATAATTAATTCTGAGGAAATCAAATCTGACTTAAGCTTTGGCTGGATAAACAGTCTTCTTGAAGATATTCTTTTTAACGGTCCAAAAAGACGGCTATCTCATCGAAATGATGAAGGAAAGGAAGGTTTTCGAGAGATGGTAGAAAAATTCTTTATCATATAAACAGAAGCCGCTGACAAAGTCAGCGGCTATTTTTTATATAAATTTTTCAATTCTACAAAACCCGAGTAAAAACACTCTTACCCTCCAACGCCTCTACTAAAAAATTATTTCGTCCACCATTCATAATCCAAGTCTCAATATTATTTTGCTTGCAGATTTTTGCGGCTGCCAACTTGGAACTCATGCCGCCGGTGCCGATGCCACCGGTCTTTTCTTCGACTAAGCCTTCTGCCTGTTCCAGGTCAGTTATTTCTGTAATTAATTTTGCATCGTCATAAAGATGAGGATTCTTATCAAACAAACCATCGATGTCACTGGCCAAAACCAATAAATCCGCTTTTATCAAAACTGCGACCAGAGCGGACAATTTATCATTATCACCCAAAACGATTTCTTCCACCGCCGTGGTATCGTTTTCATTAATGATCGGCACTACGCCATATTTCAATAATTCATTGATGGTGTTTAGCGTATTTACGCTGGAAGTCTGTCTGGCGAAATCATCATAGGTCATCAAGCATTGTGCGGTCTGGATGCCAAAATCACTGAAGGCTTGATTATATATCTGCATCAAAATCGGCTGACCGATTGCCGCCATCGCCTGTTTGGATTCAACCATTGTTTCTCGGCCATTGATATTGATAAACTGTCTGGCGGTAGCGATCGCCCCGGAAGAAACCAGCACGATATCATATTTTTCGCGTAAAGCTAAAATCTGCCGGCCGATATCTTCAATTTTACCGCGAGAAATCATCTTGGTGCCCGCAGTCAAAGTCGAGGAACCGATTTTTAACACAATCTTCTTTTTCATAGGAATAAAATCATTAGTAATTGTCGTCTGTATTATACAAAACAAACTTCTGCCTGTCTACGTATTTATTTATAATTATTATAGCTGACTATCAAAGACTATGCTATAATAAAGGTCTAATATTAAAAATAAACTTATGAATGAAAAACTAAAAGGCATAAAATGGATCTTGTTTGTGGTTATCGGTTTTATCATTATTTCCATCATCAATCCGTTTGTGTTGGTCGGCGCCGGACAGCGCGGCATAGTAATGAATTTTGGCGCGGTTCAAGACAAGATTATGAATGAAGGCATCCATTTCAGAATTCCGATTGTTCAACGAGTTGAAAAAATCAACGTCCAGACGACTAAAATGGAGGTCAAAGCAATGGCCTATTCCAAAGACATCCAAACAGTTGAAAGCCAGCTTGCTCTTAACTATCATTTAAAGGCAGATGTTGCCAATAAGCTGTGGCAAGAAGTTGGAGCGGATTATGAATCAAGAATTGTCGATCCTTCAATCCAGGAAAGTGTAAAAGCGGTTACTGCTAAATTCACCGCTCAAGAGTTGATCGAGCAAAGAGCCAAAGTAAAAGATGAAATTAAAAACGAGCTTTTTAATCGTCTGAGCAAATACTTCGTGGTTGATGAATTCTCAATTATCGATTTCTCTTTCAGTGATGAATATGAAAAGGCGGTTGAGGCCAAGCAGGTTGCACAACAGTCAGCTTTGAAGGCCGAAAATGATTTGCAAAGAATTAAAACTGAAGCAGCCCAAAGAATTGCTCAAGCAAAAGCCGAGGCTGAAGCCATCAAACTTCAATCCGATGCAGCGAACAATGATAAATATGTAAATTTAAAAGCTTTGGAGGTACAAAAATCTGCGGTGGAAAAATGGAATGGCGTTTTGCCGACACAAATGATACCGAACGCCACTTTACCATTTATAAACTTGGCCAAATAAAAAGAGTGTTAGATAAAAGAGTAAACCTAGGGTCTACTCTTTTATTATGCATTGAATATGCTAAAATAAATAGCGATAATTTAATTCTATAATAATAAAGAGATGTATAAGCAAGAATTCCTTGATAAAATGGAGGAAAAATTAAAAAAAGAGCGGACGGCAATTGAGGCAGAAATCAACAAGCTGTCAGCGCCTGAAGAGGCCATGGACAATCCCAACGCGGAAGACCTGGCGCAAGATGCTGCCGAAGACATTATTGAAGAGTCTTTGTTGCGAGTACATCGAGACATCCTCAACCGGATCGAGGACGCTCTTTATCGGATCAAAGATGGCACCTATGGTCGCTGTATAGAATGCGGTACTGAAATTAGCCAAGAAGATTTAGATCGTGAACCCTGGGTTGAGCATTGTGAAAAATGCAACAAAAAATAATTGAAAAACAATCGCTTAGGTGATAAAATAGATTTATTAAATAACTAACTTGCTATAAATATATATTAGCAATCAAACTTTATGGATAAAATGATCAGATCCAAGTCCAGTTTCATACTCGGGTTGGCAAGTGGCGTAGCTGTCGTTTCATTGATCGGCTTTCTAGTTTTCTTGGGCATCTTTATGCGAAAAGAACTGGGCATTACCGGAAACACTGACGGACAAGTGGCAGAAGTAGTTGATAACACAAATGATGATGAGCCAAGCGATCCAGCTCCAGCAAAACCGGATAGTGGCAAGCCCGTAACTGTTCAAGTAGCTAAAGATGATCACATCCGTGGCAACAAGAACGCAAAAATTACCATCGTTGAATGGTCAGATATCCAATGCCCTTTCTGTACTCGCTTTCATGACACCATGAAACAGGTAATGAAAACTTATCCGACACAAGTACGATGGGTTTTCAAACATTTCCCACTGGAATCAATCCACCCTTATGCACAAAAAGCAGCTGAAGCCTCTGAATGTGCCGGCAAACAAAACAAGTTCTGGGAATATCTTGATGTCGCTTATGCCAACCAGGATAAATTAAATACAGACTACATTACAACTATCGCCAAAGATCTTAAATTAGACATGGGCAAATTCAGCGCCTGTCTTTCCTCCGGCGAAATGGCCAGCAAGGTCAAGAAAGATGCTGAATACGGCCAGACACTTGGCGTACAAGGAACACCAGGCAGCTTCATCAACGGCATCAACATTCCAGGCGCCGTACCATTCTCACAAGTAGATGAAATGATCAAAGCAGAATTGGCAAAATAAAAAACAGTTTCAAAAAAACATCCAATAAATTTATTGGATGTTTTTTTATTGTCTAAAACAGCTTATAGTTTTGCCTGTTTCAATAGTTCTCGAACATCTGGATCTTTTAATGAATCCTGTACATTCTCCCAGAGTTGCAAATTAACCCTTGCCCAACCTAAATATTTGTTTGCTGCCTTGGTATAAAAATAAATATTATTTTTTAACAATTTTTTCTGCTCTGTTAATATTTTGCTTGCAAGTATTTTTATATCAACTTTATTTTCTTGAATATACTTCGAAGTAAACATCATGGGGGTGATGGGCAAAACCTTAAAAAGAGAATCTGCGTCGCTTAAACATTTACCTTCAAGTGATATTTTTTTGCCCCTAGTCGCAGTATGCGCCTCATTAATTATTTCTTCAATTCTCTTTGTTTCCACCAGATCAAATCCGGAATCCTGGAGTAGCTGGGTTCGTAATTTCTTCCCCGCCCTAACCTCAGAGTTAATTTTTACTACGAAATTTAAATCATGGGTTAATGCTGCCGCCTCTACCAAAAATAAATCAGCTTTTTCTAAACCGGCAAACTCAGTAGCTTTTCTGGTAACAAAATCGATGTGGTGCCAGCCATGAAACAATAAATCACTTCTTCCTCCGTAAATCGCCTTCAACCGTTTATTTAATTTTTTTAGCTTGATAGGTTTATTATTCATGTTCTTATTATACCTTTTTTATTAAAATAAAGGGGAGTGTTAACTCCCCCTGATAAAATCTTTCGGTTCATCCTGCGGTAACAGGAGGTGTCGGTGCGAAAATTTTTTTATTGCAAGAGCCTGTTGAGCAGCATTATACAACTCCATGACACCGCCCCCTCGGTTATCAATAAGTTGAGAAAGGAAATCTATCGCCTTCTTTGCATATTCATCTCTTGGCTTATTTATTGCCTCTCCTTTTTTCTGCTTGTCCGCAGCCATTTCCAGAAAATCCAGAAAAAGTAAATTAATATCCTTTTTACATTGCCGAATGTAGCGCATCGAATCAGTTGGTAGCTGGTACCACTCCTCAGAGCGACAGATCCTTTTGATAACTGCTCCAACCAAGGCTAATCCGCTTTCTAGATCTTTAGCGTGGCGGATTATTTCTGCAACTCTTTGATCGGCATATGCCCAATCATAAGTTAGCCAATTCGGATCATAATGCTCTGTCACCAATCCATCTACAATCAATCTTTGACACATCGTTGTTCCTGCCAGTGCCCTCCACTGATGAAGCGGATTAGAAATCGCCACCTCGCTTCTAGTCGCCCTGATGCCATGGCAATTTGCCAAGAGGTCATCAAGACTAGTTTCTGGCTCTGTCATAATAAAGCCAACATCGTAGTCAATTCCTTTTTTATCCAACAACCTTAGCGCTGTCACCGCTTCTTCGGAAGAATGTCGCTTGCCAAGCCTCTTGAGCTGAGGCGAAGAGAATGACTCGATTCCGATAAAGCATTTATCTAGGCCTGCATCCTTAAGCGCCTTTAGTGCAGTCATCGCGTTTATTGCAAGGAGCGAACGAACTGAAAGAGAGCACATTATTTTTACTTCTTGCCTCAATCGCCCCTCTCTCTTTAATTGCAAGACGACTGAAGCAACCCTCAAAGCCGTTTCAGGAACTGCAAAGAGATCATCGTCCACAAAATCTAGCTGGATTATGCCACCGTACGATTTGGCAAGTACCGTTATCTCTTCATAGAGCTGTCTGCGTGATTTCTCAACTCTGCTGGAACTTTGAGAACAGAAATCGCATTGATTTGGACAACCGCGAGAAGCTTCAAGGTAAATTTTGCCTTGAGGATTACGTTTAGTCTGCTTAAGAAAAAATCTTAAGGGTGTGCCCATCGGAGACGGTTCTGTAACTGTCCTACAAATCTCACCATTCTTAAGAAAAGCGATATTGGGCACGGCACAGATTTTTTTTCTACCTAGCAAAGATTTAACCAACATCTGTATCGCAAATTCGCCATTGCCAAAAGCAACCACTGCCTTCGGATACTTTCCCAACAGCAACTCAGTATTGGGGCCTGCCAGAACATTACCAAAGATCACGAAAGGCCCCTTTCTCAATCTGTTGAGTTGAGACATAACCACAGCCACCAAATCAAGCGTGTCAAAGAATAAAGACAAGGCAAGAATTGAGGGCTGCCTTTCTTTAATTAACTCACCAAGCATTGCAGCCTCTTGAACTGTTCTAACTCTGACAATTTTACTTTCTACCGCTGAACCAAAAATTTTTTCAAGGTGCCCCGCCAAACATTCGACTCCCAATGGTTCGTAATCACCATGAACCTTTGAAAGTGCCACAAATAATATTTTGATTTTTTTCATCGTATACCCCCTTTAAAATGTGCTTTTATTTAGCGAATTTTAAATGTTATTATGTAATCTCAGTATTGTCAAATAATCATTATTCAATTATTTGTATATTGTAAAATTCCCTTATTACAACTGACTTATACTTAACATATTGTCCTTATTTATTGTCTAATTTATTGTTGACAATATAAATATTTAATATTAATATTTTAGTAATAACCTAAAAGAAATATGTTTAAAAAAATATTACAACAAACCGACCTTACGCCATCACAAGCGGAAATCATAAATTATTTACTACAAAATAAAGAAGCGAAGGCTTCTGAAATTGCAAAAAGGATTAAAAGATCTCGCGCTATCGTCTATAAGGAAGTGGAAGAATTAGAAGGTTTAGGGCTGCTTAAAAAAATGCAACAACCGAATAAGGTTGCTACTTTTTGTGCTGGCCATCCTTCGCTGTTAAAAAAGTTATTAGAAAATAAAGAAAATCAGCTTAAGAAAGATCAACAGTTATTTAATAGTTATCTACCAGAAATGATTTCCAGTTACAATCTGATCAATAATCAGCCGGGAATTAAATTCTATGAAGGCATAAGTGGTTTAAAAGAAATCTATGAAGAAATTTTAGCTGAGGGCAAAGATTTTTATTTAATCCGTACTGCATACGAGCCTGCCTACAATGATAAAATTGCGCCGATCGTTGAAGAATTTATTCGTCAAAGAGTAAAAAAACATCTTAAAGTAACAGCAATTATTCCTAGCGACGTCGAAGATAAAGAAAAAGACACTGCTTGGCTGCTTAAAAGATTTAATGTCGGCAAAGAAATGTATACTGCACCTGTCGAAATTGATATTTTTGGGGACAAGGTTGCTATCTTGTCTTTCGGCAAAGAATTAGTAGGAATGATTGCTGAAAGCAAACAAATTGCTCAAAGTTTTAAACAACTTTTCCTGATGGCTAGTCTAGCCTCAAAAACCGAACAATTTTAATGTTTTTTTAACTTTTTATGTTTAGCTTTAAATTTCATTGCCTATCTTTTATTTTTTTATTAAACATGTTATATTGCTACCAGTTAAGGCAAATACCAAATGAAAATATTTTTTAATAAAAAAATCGCCGTTTTTACCCTAATGTTGAATATTGTTATTGTATTCAGCGGTTTTTGCTATGGTTTAATTACCCCAATCACAGCCCAAGCTAACGCAACGATGGACATGGAAATTAGCTATATGGGCGGCTGCGAAGAAGTTGCTGAAGCTACTGAAAATATCTCTGTCAACCACCAACATGACAACATCATGCCTTGCTGTGTTGAACAGAAGGATCACGCACCAAATGTTTCCGAACAAAAATTAAGTTTTTTAAAATCACAACTACTAACTATATCAATAGCATCAACCGATGCCGTTATTCTTGAAAAAGAATTTTTTTATCAATCTCCGGTGCTTTCTCCTCCCGAGAATTCTCTCATCGAATCCACTATTCTTCGAATTTAATTTAGATTAACTCCTCCGGAGTTACAAATCAGGAATACTTTTTCCTGTTTTGTGTTGTTTTAATTTATAAAAATAAACAATCTAAACTATGTCTCATAACTTAAATAAATTTACTTTGCCCATCAAGGGCATGCATTGCCGTTCTTGCGAACTGCTGGTGGAGGAAGGCTTAAGCAAAATTCACCACGTCAAAAAAACCGAAGTAAATTACAAGACTGGCAAAGTCGCTATCTTTTATTCTACTGACAAGCCAAACCTGTCTAAAATTGAAGAGGCGATTGTCGCTTCCGGCTATGAAGTTGGCGAGGCTGATAAAAAAAGCTTGTTCAGTCAGAATCCTAAAGATTACAAAGACCTGGGCATCACCGTACTTTTTGTGCTTGGCCTCTATTGGTTACTACAAGGACTCGGACTAACAGATATAAATATTGGTGCTGCCTCAAATCCCTCCAGTTTTGGCGTAGTAGTAATGATCGGTTTGGTTGCCGGTTTTTCAACCTGTATGGCACTGGTCGGCGGCCTAACCCTAGGCATGGCTACCAAGCACGCCGAGAAGCATCCAGAAGCCACCGCTAGTCAAAAATTTCGTCCCCACTTATTCTTTAACTTTGGCCGTATCGCGGGCTATGCTTTTTTTGGCGCGATTCTTGGCGGCGTCGGTTCAGTTTTCCAACTGTCCAGCACTGTCATGGGCTTCCTAACCATCATCGTCGGTTTAGTAATGTTGATTATCGGCTTGCAACTGATTGAGATTTTTCCGGCTTTAAGTTCTTGGAAATTAACTCTGCCAAAAAGCGTAAGTAAGTTATTCGGCATCAATAAACATCAAAAAGAATACAGCCACAAGAACTCGATGATGTTGGGCGCCATGACCTTTTTCTTACCTTGCGGTTTTACCCAAGCGATGCAGCTTTACGCAGTCAGCACCGGCAGTCTTTCCGGCGGCGCCCTAACTATGGGCTTGTTCGCCTTGGGAACTGCGCCCGGGCTATTAAGTATCGGTGGCTTAACCTCGGTCATGAAAGGCAGAACTGCCAAGCGCTTCTTTAAATTCGCCGGCGTAGTCGTTATCTTCTTGTCTCTGTTTAACCTTTCCAATGGTTTTACTTTGGCGGGTTTTGATTTAAGCGCTCCAGAAAAAACTACGACTGCTAAAAAAGATCCGAATGTAAAAATGGTAAATGGGGTGCAAGTAGTAAAAATGAAAGAGTTGGCCG
>Ga0209319_1002118_pt1 | contig 13412 bp, 16 predicted proteins | sample RifGroE2_FD_184000 | JGI IMG/M metagenome (GOLD analysis project Ga0209319, IMG submission 184000) | Groundwater microbial communities from Rifle, Colorado - Groundwater E2 (SPAdes) (version 2) | ecosystem: Environmental > Aquatic > Deep subsurface > Groundwater | place: Rifle, Colorado, United...
TATTAGAAGCAGAAACAAAAAATTGTCTTCCTTCTGCTTCTAATTTTGTCCTATCAAAAATTTGTTCTGTTTTTATTGGTGTTCTTGACAATTTTGAATCGCTTGCTACATAACCTGAAGTTGTACTTGTTATTCCTTTTGCATTTAATTTAGATATTTCTGCTAAATTAAATTTTACTTTTTCTAGTTGATTATTAGCAGATTTAATACTTGCTTCAAATGATTTTATATTGCCACTAGAATCTGTTATTATAGAACCTAAATCAAACTTTTTACCATTAAATGCACCTTTAAGATATTTTTCAACATCTTCAATTGTTTTTACTACACCTTGCTTATATTTAATTCCTTGATCTTTTAAATCTTGCTCATTAAATATTTTAATTTTAGAACTTCCACTTTGAGACGTTGCTTTTTTAATCTTTTCCATAGTATCGTTAATTAAAGTTAAATCCTTAGCATCTACTTTTAATTTAACCGATATATCAGTAGTTACTTGTTTTTGTAAATCTTTTATTTGTTTATTAATGTTTGTAGTTGCGGCATCTATTTTTGCTTTAATTAATATATTTAAATCATCCAAATTAATCCACCTCTCTTTTATGTTTTAGGGCATGAAAATACCCTACCTTCAAAGAGTAGGGAGTTGATTTTATTATATAATTATTTTGTTGTAATTCCTTTTGTTCGTAAATATCCTTTTAACCTAATCATATGTTCTTTTGTTTGCTTCATCTCTTCTATTGTTAATTGCATATACTCAAAAGCAGGAGTGTTGTAATAAGGATTGTATTTTTGATTACCATACTCTAATAGAAATGGTAATTCTTCATTATATGGACTTCCATCAAATGATTGATGAATACCCCACATTCCTTCTGGTCCATATCTAGGAATTATTTTATCAGCATCTATATATATCTTAACTGATATTTCATCTCCAATTACAGAAACTTTCCCTATGGTTAATGCTCGTAAAACTTCAAAACTGCGCGAATACATAGATTGTTCATTAGCATAAACAGTAGATAAGAGATACTTTTGAATAGTATCTCTTACACTTCTTGCCACATCATCTTGCATAGCTTTTGCTACCTGTAATTTTGCATAATTAAGTAGTGAATTCACATCTTTAAAATCAGGCATTTTTATCTCCTATGTTAATACCCATTGCTTTTCCAAGATTTTTAAGAGAATCAGGAGATATCTTATTAAATTGTTTAGGCAATTCTTTTATTAATTTCATTAATCCGTTTTGATCTGGAATTTTTATAATTAGTTTATTTAATGCTTGATTAACAATATTAACCATACTGTTATCAACCAACTGAATCTGTTCAATTTCTTTTTCCAAAATATTATAAATAAACTTCTTTTCAGATTCAGGAATTAATTCTATAATTTCATCTAGCACACCATATTCTTTTAATTCATCATATAACGCCACAACATCATCTACTTCAAAATTTATATTTGTAAATTCATTTGCTAAAACATATTCAAAAGCGAACTCTTTCAAAGCAAAATCAATTCTTTTGACTTCCTCATCAATTATACACAAATCTAAAATCTTTTTAATTAATATTTTTTTTGTAGATAGTGGTAAATAATTTTTAATTTTAAAGCCTACACATTCATTAATCTTATATCCTTGCTCTCTAATAATTTCTAACGTTAATAATTCCATTTAATTAATTCCTCCATTTATTTATTTATATTTACATTGATATTACTCCATACGCTATTGAGTGTAGGGAGTTGTATTTTTATCTAAGATTCTTAACAGCTAAAATTCCATCTTCTGAATTCATTTTCCCTATGTCATCTAAACGATTTGTTGATATACTAAAATAATTTCCAATACTTTTATAATAAATTTCTAATTTGTTTACATAAGAAGTATCTACTTTCTTATTAAGATTGATTTCGCTAGATATTAACATTATAGTAATATACAAGTTTTCATCATCATTCAAGTCATTTCTCCAATTTTTTGCTATATTAAGCATCTTAGATTTATCTGAAATATTATTCACTTTCAAATCAGATGCTTTTTGATAATCACCAATGTTATAATAATACTGAGCCAAACTAACTTTTTGATTATGCTTATAAGCAAAAAATCCAACAGATATTGCTATAATTATCACTATGAATATCCCGATAATCTTATTTGTTTTCATTGCTTCTCACCAACTTTTTCAGCTAAAACAATTAATAATCCACCTGAGAATATAGCTGAACCGAACGACATAATACCTACATAGTGGTAGAAACTTTCTGCTACACTTTTCCCTGATACAGATTCTATGTTAAGTAATAGGAATCCTGCTACTAGAAATAAAATGGTAGATAATAGTGCTAAGATTTGTATAAACAATTTCATTATTGTATACCTCCTTTTAATATTTTTATTATTAAATTTATTATATGCTATTTAGAGGAAGTATACAACAAATTATTGAAATTATGTTAAGAATTATGATTATTAAATAGACGCTTGATGGTCTATATTATTACTTATTATTTTCTTTTTAAAATGTTTTGCAAAATTGCTATATTTCCCATATCTTTTGATTATTTCATGATATATTCCAGATTCTTTTCTAGATATAATCATCGTACTAGGTAAAACATCTTGATTATTACTATATGGCATTAACACTTCTAAAAGTTCTTCATCAGTCATACTAAAACATTCTCTGGTGCTTATATTATATGTATTTTCTACATGTTTTAACTCAATTCCCAAGAATGGTTTAAATATCTCTTTAAGAGTTTTAGTTTTTACATCATCCGGGTAAATAAAAAGACATTTATCTAAGTGTCCGTTTAATCTTAATATTTCAATTTTATCTTCTAATCTTTCTTTATACTTTCTCCCTATACCACCCCTTGGTTTATCTGAATACATTCCTGCATATTCTACATATCGCCATTGATTATTAATAAACACTTTCCAATCAAAAACTTTTTTACTATCTTCTATTAATTCTTTATATTTTGGTTGTCTAATAAATATTAATTCATTGTCGATAAAGAAATTGGCAATATTACATTCTTCTAACGATTTGCATTTTTCTCCATTCTTATCAAAACATATCTTACCTGCTCCTCCACCTTTATAAAATTTTTTGTAATCTATTTTAAGTAATTTACATATGTTCTCAATTGAACCAAAATGACTAATATATGTTGGTGCTGAAGCTATATCTGAATTATTATTCATATCACTGTGATAAGGAATTCTTTTTAATTTCAGAAATAGATTATTAAAATCAGTTAACATTTCTTCCTCTGTTCTTACCATACTTGTTGATCCAGTTGGAATCCAATTTAAACCTTCAATTATTTTATTATATGTAATACCATCAAATACTCTTGTAAATAGATTCCAACTATACTTACAACCGTATTCTTCTAATTCAATAAACATAGGTGGTCTATTTAAAATATTATATATTCTTGTAAGTTCATTTGTTAAATCTTCCTTAGTAACTTCCCCATGAATACTATTTAAATCGTATTGTGGTATATATTTCCTACATATATCATTATATTTTATTTTTACCTTTGTTTCTAAAACTCTCCTTCCAAAACCTCTATGTGTCAATGTATCATATTCTACTACTGTAGGACATTTATTTAATTTATCTGCTAACTTTATTAACTCTTTTATAGATATTTCAATTCTCTCTTCATCTGTTAATGGAATTTCTGCAATACCTGCTAAATAACATGCATTTTCATAACTCTCAAAATTTTTACAATAATATGTATGTGATGGTTCTAATTTATTAATCCTAAATTCTTCTCTAGTTGGTATTTTACCTAATAGATCATAATGTTCTTTTAACTTTACCAAAGACCATTCTTTGTTTATTTTATAAGATGGATCTGATTTTATTAAATCACAAATATCAAAAATATCTCCTAATTTAGTACATCCAAATGTATTTCTTGTGTAAGTAAGAGATGGTAATCCATTTTTATTTACAAACTCATTAGTGTTTGGTGTCCTTCCATTAATCTCATAAAAACCTTGTATAGCTTTAATTACTTCTTCTTTAGTCCACTGTTTAAATTGATTTCTACTATTTCCCATACTCAACACTCCTTAAAATTTTATATTCCTACTAAAAACCAACCACACACTCCAAACCAAAACCATATAAAAAGGCAACAAAAAAGAAGGGAGGAGTGTATTCCCTTCTACTGCATTGCAATTGCAGATTGTTACCAAAACTATCAAATTAAAAATTGAGTATAGTTCAATATGACCTATAGTTAGATACACAAAAAGAACCCACTAAAACCAGTGGATTCTTCTCTAAACAAATATAACTAAAATAATACAATCTCCCAAACTAACAAATCAAATCCTATGTTCCAGTCTCTTCAACAACATCAATAACCTCATCATATAAAACATCTAATCTCATGCTTGTATTTCCTCTTTTATATTTTTCATTACATAAAAATCCTTGTTTCTTATAAAACTCAACAACAGTTGAATTATTCTTTGTGTCTGCATCTAGGATAATAAACCTACAAGCAATACCTGCATTTCTTAAATCCTCAGTTATACCTCTAGCTAATTCAATCATTAAAGATCCAATGCCTTTAAATCTTTCTTTATATTTCATATCTACAGCTAACTTCCCAATCTTCATTGAAGGTATTGCTTCGAAATTCACAAATCCAATCTTGTGCGAGTCCTTTTCTAAACTAGAAAGTTTTATAGAGTCAGTAGATAATGCCATAAATGCAATTATGTCTGCATTTTCTTTATTAATTAAGAGATGAACTTTTGATATTTCTGCTTCTTGTAGTCCAATAGCTTCATCTCTTAAAAACTTATTATATTCTTCAAATTCACAAGTGAAATCACAAAATCTATAGCCATTAGATAAGTCAACCAATTTAATCATGTCTTGAAAATCGTAAATACTTTGTATCATATTTATCTTCTCAACTTTCTGAGTAACTCTTGTGCTCTCTTATTTCTAGCAAGAGCTGTTGGTGATGGTGGTCTTAAAAGAGCTTGTCTAATATCTTCAGCATATTGCCCTTCAACAACAGTTGCTCGCATGATGCAATTTTGAATTGTTTCCATTTGCTTTTTTCCTCCTTTCCACAATTTAACTTTCTTTTTTGCCCTAGATTTATTAACCTTAGTTGTTTTTCCTTTTCCTCTAGACATTCTAACCATCTTCATAATAAATTCCTCTTTCAATGAATTATTCGATGGTTGATTATACCAAAAAATAGCAAGAGAGTCAACAAAATTAATATATTTATTTCTTACTTTACAAACATAAAACAAAATCACTCTATTTTATCATCATTATCATTATCATATTCATCAATTTTGCGAAATCTCAATCTTTTCGGCATATCCTCAATGTTATTACATTCAGTTTCAAATAATTTCTTAGACCAATCTTCTGGATCATAATGAAACACATAGTTTTTATCATCTTCAATTTCTTCTCTTGTCTTATTTAACAATTTTTCAATCTTACCATCTTCAACTTTATGATTATGCTCTAAATATATTCCAACTAATTCTAAATATCTATTTACATATTTATCATAGTTTTCATCAAGAAATATTCCAACAAATCCTTCTAATAATGATTCAGCATGATTCGTATGTCTAAAATTATCAAGTTTACATTTTTGGATACATTCTATTAATATTTCAATATCCTTATCAGTAAGAGTCATATCATAATTTGTTATTTTTCGTCCAATTTTCATTCAGAATTAACCTCCTATTTAATATTTATTTTATACTTTACAAACCATGCCCAATCATGCTATAATACAAGAAGATAGGAAGGAGTTGATAAGTATCATTCGCGATGGGCCAGAGTAATATAGATACATAATGTAAACCAACAAATCCAAGCATCAATAGTAATTCATAAAAACAACCAAACAAATATAAAAATAATTAAATTAAAAGGAAGAGGTAATAATTAATATGTTAACAACAATGACAACTGAATTAATAATTAAAGAGGTAGATTTTAATGGGGCTAATATTTTAGTAGCTCAAGATATTAATGGTAAAAGTTATGTGGGTGTAAATTGGGTTTGCAATGGAATTGGATTAACCAAAGGTCAAATGCAGAACGAAAGAATAAGAATTCAAGAAGACATCGTACTTTCTAAAGGGAAACGAAATTTAGTTCTCCCTACTAATGGAGGTAATCAAGAATTTTTATGTATTGAGCTTGAATTTCTTCCATTATGGTTGGCTAAAATATCTATTACTCCTAAAATGAAATCAGAGAATAAAATAGTTGATAATCTTGTAGATTACCAACTTAAAGCAAAAGATGTTTTAGCAAAGGCTTTCCTTCCAGACATTGAATCATTCATACAAGACTATCTCAATATGGATGAAGATGAGAGAGGAATTGCATATTTTAAAGAAAAGAAACAAAGAAAAATGTTAGAACTTCAAAATCAAGAGTTAATTCCAAAGGCAAGAAGTTTCGATGCATTAATTAACGCAAATGGAAGCCAAAATATGAATTCAGTTGCAAAATCATTTAATATAGGCCGTGGAAGACTATTTGCATTTTTACGTGAAAAAGATATTCTTATGACCGGAAGTAAAAATGATAAAGAAAAACACAATGTGCCTAGACAACAATATCTTGAACAAAAGTTATTTGTAGTCAGAGAATATACAATTCCTGATGCAGATGGGGAAATCGTTAATCGAACACAAACGCTAGTTACAAGTAAGGGCATTGAGTTTATTGATAAGTTATTGAAGGAGATTGATTATGATTTAGAAAAGTTTTCTGATTTGGATGTATAGAATACATAAATAAAATGTTAAAACTATTAAGGGACTCTAGTGGGATAGAGTCCCTATCCTTAATACAATTGACATCTTATTAAAAATAGTAAAGAAAGAGTGTGATTAATAGTGACAACGACCAAACAAGAATATCAACAAAAGATTGTGAATTCCATTGTATTTAAAACAAAAATTACTGATAAAAAGACAATCCAATCCATGAACAATATAGCTCTAGAAGATGTTTTATTTTATTATATAGACAAAATGGATAATCCTACCACCATTCATGAATGCCATAATCAATTTGCTTGGATTCGAAAATATACAATGCCATTAATTAAGAAGAAGGGTGAGCACTCTTCATATCTAAGAGAGATACAGGTTAAGTATAAGGAATTTATAAAAATTACAGGAGCAACCAATATATCTGATTTTACTCCAGAGCAATATGACTTATATGAATTATATCTAAAAACAATCAAGCAACACGAAATTATAGTAAAAATGTTTGAAGATATGATAATTAGATGCTCATTTAAAATAGAGGATATTTGTGAATTTTATGATAAGCATAATTTGCCATTTCACGACTTTTGCCAGTTGATTAATATGAACCCTATAATTGCTAAACAGAACATAAGGGATGAAGAAGATGATGATGAAAAAGAACATAAACATTATAAATACTTGTTTGGTGGAATTGAGCAGGATAGGTCGGATGATTCGTGGAAACAAAATAAATCAAATAATATGCCATTATTCCATCTTGTACATAAAAATTTTATTTTGATGTTAGATAGAAATAGTGATCTCAAAGAAAAGGTTAATAATCAAATTATGGACATGGGATTTGCTGAACATGCAATGGTTATTAAAGAAGATGGCGATGGAAATAAGACATTGGAGAAATATTATCCTCCATTGAGGGTGGTTGAGTAAGAAAATTAAAAATAAATATAATTTAAGAGACTCTACTAGAACTAGAGTCTCTTTTCTTTGTGATTTTTATCATAAATTCTAAAATCAATCAAAATCATTCGACCCATACAATTACACTAATCAATAATTCTAACTCAACAGAAGCGAAACTGAGGCTTGTGGATGGAATTTGAGATTGAGTTGTTGCGAGTGAATTGATAAATCATTTCAAAAAAATAATAAAAATTTAAGCAAATAATCAATCCTAGTCATTGAGCGAATAGCGAAATGGCTAGAAAGGGTGACGCTTCACCCGTTATCCCCGTTCCCTTTGACTTGTCATGAGATAATTATTGTTTTATGATTTATATTATTATTTTTGCTAGGGCGATTTCCATCGAGGATCATTTCAGCAATTTTGGTGTCCCAAAATTACTTTCATGAATAATGATTTTATTTTTATTTTATTATTATAAATAATCATTAGGGACTTTTTTACTAAATCATACTTATAATATGATTTAGTATTTTTGTCCCATAATTATTTATAATTTACTAATTACCCAATATGTTTTATCTCTATTTTCTCCTGATTTTTTTTTTACTATTCATTATAAAATTTAATTTATTTTCATCAAATAAGGAATTAATAGTTTTTAATCCTATAGATCCATGATTAGCCTTTGGTGAGTTTAATAACTCCTTTAATAGCATTTGTTTAAAATCTATTTGAGCATCTTTAAACATCTTAACTCCAATTAATTTATCCAATATATGCTCTAATTTCAAAGCATCTAACTCTTGTTCTAGATAAGTATAAGCCATATCTATACCCATCCTTTCAAATAATTTTAATTTAAATCCATCTTCTTTATCTAATAATATTTCATTATAAACTTCTAAATTTCTATTGTATGTATAATACATTAACTCATTAATTTTCTTATCTATTCTTAATTCTTCAGTATTGATAATATCATAAATTAAGTTTCCATAAGTATTCTTGTGAGCGTATTGTTGTACTAAAGCAATATCTCCCTCTTCACGCAAAATATTAGCATAACTTAATTTCCCTTTAATGTTTTCTAATTTGCGTGAAATAGCATTACCTTTCTTATCTTTAATATATATTATTATTTTCTCATTACCTTGAATCCTTTTACGTCCAATACATTGGATTATACTTGATAAGTCAGCAATATCTACAATCATATGTTTAATAGATTCATCCTTAATATTAACCCCACAGTCCATAACTTTTGTAGTACATAAAACTTGTTCTTCAAATCTTTCATTGTCTGAAATATAATCCATAATTTCAGAATTAACATATTGAGAATAATCATGATTGTTCTTTGAGCAATAAAATACACATGAATCAAGTAATTTACTCATCTCATGTGCCTTAGTAGCATTTGTAAAATATATTGCTTTTTCATCAGGTGGCAAATCAAATAATAATTTCTTAACCACATCATCATTTTCATAAAAATAAAACTTCTCTATAAAGTCATATTCATTTTTTATATGATAATGGTTTATTTCCAGTTTTAATTCATCTGTTAAATAACTTTTAATAAAATATGCTGTTGCTGTCATAAATATCTTGATTCCACTTTGTCTCATTACCCAATTAAAAGATACATCTGTCTCATGAATAAATTCACTTTCTTCACAAAAATGGTGTGCCTCATCACAGATAATATAATTATAACCCTCAAATTCCATAGTATTATTGGTTAATGCTAATTTAGCTATATTTTGGTATGTTGTAATAGTGATATTATCTGTGTCTATTCTTAATAATTCTTTTTCTGATTGAGTCTTAATTAATGTTCTGTTAACCAATAGTAAGATTTTCTTTTTCTCGTTATGTCCTGATAATGTATGTTTAATAAAATGAGTCTTGCCTCTACCTGTTGGCCCTTCTATAAATACAATTGTTTTTGAATTCCAGTTATCAATATCCTCATTTGTAATAATATCACTGATGTATATTGTTTCTTTGTCTTTGCACATAATATTTGAATTCCTCCTCTTGATCTAGGTATTAGAATAATTGAATATGACTTTGTTTATTGCATCTTTGTCCATTGAATATTTTCTCATTGCATTTCTAATTTCTTGTGATTCTTTAAATATGAATACATTGAGATTAGGATTTTTTAAATCAGTTCTTTTGTCAATTAGGATAAATTTACGAATCATCAAATAACCTGCCATAGCTTGTGAATGGATTGTGACCACTGGAATTTTTTGTTCCATTAATAATCATTCCTTTTTTTATTTATTTTTATATAGTCAATTAAATAGTTAGATTCGTGGGATAATAAAGGAGGGATTAATATTTAAGTTAATCCCTATTATTGATTACTTTATTTCTTCTGTGACTTCAGTTTTACTGTCCTCTTCTTCAATAACTTCTTTATTAGTCTCAATAAAATTCATCTTCTTAAACATTCCATTCTTTTCTTCTGCGAATGTTCTTAAATCATAAAAAGCTGAAGTTACTGAAATATCTGCGTGTTGACCAATATGTTTACTTACAAATTTTAAGTCCATCCCACTAGATAGGTAGTTACTGATTGCACTGGCCTTAAATAAATGCGGATTTATTCTTCTTCCCAATATATCTGATAAAGTATTTGAACATAAATCATCAGCCCATCCTAGAGAAATTTGATTGTATGTACCATTATGTTTTGTTGTAAATAAATACTCATGTTCATACCCTCTTTTTTCTACCCATAAATTTAAATAATATAAAGTAGAAATTGGTATTATATACTCGCATTGTTTGCCATCTTCAGAAGCACCCTTTTCCCTGACAAAATTTGACATTATATACTCTTGACCATCTCCTACTGGTTTATATACAATTTCTGTTTTAAACCCTCTTAAACCACCTCTTCTGGCACCCGTATTGTAGGCCGCAGATATCCAAGCTACAGCTAAATAATTTTTATCTTCCATTAAAGTATCAATTAAAATCTTATATTCTGCTTCAGAGATTGCAATCTTATTGTAAACATAATTCTTTGGAATTTTAATGTCAGTTTTCGTGAAGTTATGAAATTTTTCATATTCTTTCATCCCTTCTGATAAAATTCTTTCTGCATATTCACAAATTGTACTTACACAACTCTTTTTAAACTTAATACCAGAACTAGACATTCCTCTATTGATTAGATAACTTAAATATCTATTAAAATCTCTTTTAGTAATTTCGTAAAATGCTTTATCATTTAATGCTGTTTTAACCCACCAAGTGAACTGTTTTACACCACTGCGATATTGTGCCTTAGTTTGAGACGAGAGAAGGGGATGCATTTCTTCAAATTCTTTGATTAGTTTTAAATTTTCAGGATTACACTGATTAAACATTTCATTGGTTACTTCTGGGAGTTTATCTGCTATTTGTCTTAACATATTTTTATTTATTTTAGTTTTTGCCATTAGTTCACTTCACTTCCTTATATTTTATTTATCAATCTTTAACTTATCTTTTGCTTTCTTCCTAGCACTTCTCAACTTCTTCAGTAAATCATACTCAATCCAACCAATATCACTATCCTGTTTTGAATATGCAATCCAATGAAAATCTACATCTGGATATAATTTTTCAAATATTTTTCGTTTCAAAACTGCCATGTTGTCTGGATCACCTTTCGTATCAACAACTTTGACAGAATCATCGCTATATGTAATGCGAAAATCACTTATATAATAGATTGCCAAAATTGATTTTCCATCAGATTTCCTTTTATATTTTTCCTGTAATATGTATTTTGGTTGCAATTCAATATTTTTTACTATTCCTTGTTCTTGTAAATCTAATAAATATTTATAATATCTAAACTCCAAATCTGATGAAAATTCGTGTCCATTTAGAGTTCTTTTCTTCTTTGCAGAAGGGGATATATCAACATTGTGTTGAGCGTTTAATAATTTCTCTCACTCCTAATTTTACTATTCTATTTATTATCAAATAAAAGGCACAACATTAAGTCATGCCTTTTTATATATTATTTATTAAAACTAATTCAACAACTTAACATCTTCACTAATCACATAACCTTTTCTAAGCAAATATTTCCATAACCATTCTAATCCTTTACCTGTAACTTTTGATGTAAATTCTGTAATAACTCCACCATATCCATTACTGTGTGTACTTGGTTTCAATTCAAAATATCCTTGATCAATATATCTTTGATAAGGAATATTCCATTCTCCTTTACTAGATTGCAAAATTTCCTCTGTTCTGAGTATTTCAAATAACTTCTTTTCTCCAATTGTTTTATTATTCTTAATTCTTTCATTGAGTATTTTTGCTACTTTTCTAATTCCCATTAATGAATCTGTAACAGCAAATCTATCTGCCATTGCTACTTTAGGTGCTTGAATTTGTAATAATTCATCTTTCTCAGCAATTTGTTGATTTTTATATTCAACCAATTCACCTACTGCTACCATTCTTCCCTCTTGAGAATTAGCTTTTATAATACTCAAACATAATTTATCTTCTTTAGTAATTTCTAATTCTTTTAACTCAAAATACTCATCAATCATTTTATCTTGAATATCATAAGCTAAATCATCTTCTAATATGCCAACTAATTTTAGATAACCTTTTCTACTGAAGAGATATACATTATTAGAACGATTCAATGAATTTTGAGTATAAATTTCGTGGTGTAAAAGTTCCACCTCGGATTCCGTATCTTTTAAATCTACAATATCAATGTTTGTTCTAAATCTAGAAATGTGACGTAGAATGGTTCTGTTGAGTTCTTTTAATTCTACTCCATGTACATTTGCAATTTCTTTAACTAATACGCCTTTTTGATTTTCACCAAACTCACCAAATATGTTATGCACCTCTGCTCCATTAACTGTAGTAACTCCATTTACGATTATTTTATTATTTTCCATCATTATATTATTCCTTCTTTCATATTTATTTTTCACCAATATTATCTCTTCCTTGTACACCATTTTCTGAATCTGAAAGAAGGTTGTTAGTTAGTTTTTTGTATGCTCCTTTAAAATTAATTAACCTGCTAATAAGTGTATGATCACAATTATATTCTCTGGCCAATTGCCTATAAGTATATTCTCCTGTAGAATATTTTTCTCTAATTTCTATTATTTCTGGATCACTAAATTTAGTATCTCTTCCCTTCATTGCTTCAGAAATTTTGATAAATGTTATTTCCTTTGATTTATTTATATTATCTTTATTGCTTGATTTAAGTCTAGTTTCAGATATTTTATTTCTTGTATCATCGGACATTTTTAATGAAGAAAGTGACATTCATTTGAATGATGTTTATTATAAAAACTACCATGTTCTATAATGAATCCACCTTTTCCCCCGTAAGCTAAATTATAATAATCATTACTTTCTACTGCGTTATGATTTTTAATAAATTCAATTTCCAAATTATTTAATTCCTCTTTTGAATAAGCAATTGCAATTATATTTCTTATAAAATTTTCTCTGCCATGTTTATTAATTGCTCTTTTTATATGTAAACCACTGCCTAAATACCATTTCCAACCATCAGTAAACTTTCTTTGTCCTATATACTTCTTACCATTAACCATATTCATAGTAACATAGATAAAACCATAAGGATCAACAATTTCCACTTCTAGACACTCTTCT
>Ga0209319_1002120_pt1 | contig 13412 bp, 12 predicted proteins | sample RifGroE2_FD_184000 | JGI IMG/M metagenome (GOLD analysis project Ga0209319, IMG submission 184000) | Groundwater microbial communities from Rifle, Colorado - Groundwater E2 (SPAdes) (version 2) | ecosystem: Environmental > Aquatic > Deep subsurface > Groundwater | place: Rifle, Colorado, United...
TGATAACGTAATGAAGATCTCTATCGAGTGGGACATTTTTCCAAACTCTTCTGGTGATATGATGCATTATGTTGAAGTATAAGTTAGGAGGATTATTATATGATAAAATATAATGAAATAAAATTAATTTATACATGCTCTGCTGCTCCTCCTGATGGTATATATATGGACAGAACATATACTATAGGCAAAGATAATAAAGGATTTTTCTTTACAGATGGTAATTATATTGAATATGTAAAGGAAATTGATTTATGGTATATTAAAATGTTATTCTCTCCGCAAGATAAAAAAATATCTTGGGATGATGTAGATTTTAAAGATGAAGTAAAAGAAGTTAAAAATATAATTGCTAAAGTTGAAGAAGTTAAAAAATAAAACCTTGACAGATTGTAAATATAATAGTATAATACGAATAGGGATAGATAAGTCTGATCAACTTATGACAAAGGGGATATTCCTGAATCCCCTTCCCTATTATAATAATTTCAGGACAAATAAATTCTACAGGAGGAGTTAGTATGTTAATATTACCGCAGACAGTAAATATAAAATGTAGACCAAACAACAAAAAATATTTAGAGCCAAAAGGATATAATTGGGTATATAATGAAATAATTGAAATAAATGTTCTTGATTTAAGAGAAAATGCAAAAGTTTATGTTGAAGTAATATGTGATTATTGTGGTAAAGAATTTTCTCAAACTTATGATAAAATAATTATTCAAAATAAAAATGGTATAATACATAAAGATTGTTGCAAAGAATGTAAAGGTAAAAAAATTAAAGAAAGTAATCTGATTAAATATAATGTTGATAACGTCGCAAAATTACAGTCATCTAAAGATAAAATGAAACAAACCAATTTAGATAAATATGGTGTTGAATATAATTCTCAAATAGAAGATGTTAAACAAAAAAAGATAGGGACGTCTTTATTTAATTGGGGAAAAGAATTTTATTTCCAAACCGACGATTGTAAAGAAAAGTCTAATCAATATTATAATGATAATTTTGGTGTAAATTATCCATTTCAGGTTGAGGAAATACGTAATAAAAGTATTGAAACATGTTTAATAAAATATGGCACAGATAATCCAAGTAAAAATGATGAAATTAAAAATAAAATTTTACAAACTTTTCGTGATAAATTTGGTTGTGACAATCCTATGCAAGTTGAAGAAATAAAATTAAAATCTCTTGAAAAAAGCATTGCATCATTATATAAAAATGGCAATATACTAACAAGTAAACAACAAATATACATACATAATTTAATTGGTGGTAAATTAAATTTTATCATAAAAATATCAGCATTAGATATAGCATTCCCAGAAGAAATGATCTATTTAGAATATGATGGTGGAGGACATGATTTAAGAGTTGTTTTTGGAAAAATGACACAAGAAGAATTTGATAAGAAAGAAATGAGAAGATACTATTATTTTAAAAACAAAGGTTGGAAAATGATTAGATTAATTTCTAAGAATGATTTATTACCTTTAGATAATAAAATTATTGAAATGATTCAATATGCTAAAGAATATTTAAATTTGGGACACTCATGGATTATTTTTGATATTGATAATAGTAAAATAAAATGTACTGAATATGAAAATAAATATAACTATGGTGATTTAAGACGCATTGCTAAAAAAGATATAGAAAATACATATGTAGTCTAATTTGATAGACTATTTTTTATTTTATAAAAAACAATACTAAATACATATATCATCCAAACCAAATAATCAACATCAATCCAAACTTTCATCACAATATCCGATCCCACAAACCCTTTATTTATAAGGGTTTTTATTTTTGCTAAATTATAAATTTTAATAACAAACAAAAACCAAAAATTATACAAAGAAGGTGAACATCAAAATGTCAATAAAAAACACAGGTCAATTTCCTCATACTCAACACTACTATCCTGAAACAGTACAAGACCTTCCTACCGTCAGTGATATCGGGGATAAATCTTTTATATTCGTCAATGGAGTAAAAACACCATACATATTCTCATATACAGGTTGGATACCTGATACTCCCCTCCCAGTATCTCTAGCAGATGATCAGCTAAACATATCACTAAACGCAGAACAAATAAATCTAAATACTGACGGACTTGAAACTTTATTAACTAATATTAACACTGTATCTGGAATTAAGAAAATTGTTGATCCATTGCCAATTGGTGATAACAATATAGGGAATGTAGATGTATTAACTTCCGCATTACCTAATGGAGCATCAACTTCTGCCAAACAAGATACAATTATATCTCATGTAGATGGTGTAGAAACTTCACTAACTAACATTATAACTAATGGTGTATCAGTAAATAATACACCAAATGTAAGTGTGACATCAACAGTTAATCCTAGTAATTTAGACATTTCCCTCTCTACTCATAAAAATGATATTTTAGGTGCTAATTCTAAAACATTAACTGATTTATTTAATGATTTAGAGACAATTAAAAATATTGATTTTGGTTTAGGTGGAAATAAGACATTAGCAAATATAGTAACAGAATTGACTACATTAGCAGGAAGTAAAACTTTATCAGATATTAATACTGCTATTACAAATTTAGAAGGTACTAACAATAAAACCATATCAGATATTATTACTGCTTTAACATCAACATTAACTGCTCAATTAGCATCTAGCAATAATATCATAGGTGCTGTACTTAATTATGGTGACATACCTAATGTTGTTACGTCTACTCCATTATTAGAAAATGCAACATTTACACAAACTACAATAGATAGACAAGAACAAACTATTCCTATTGGTGCTACAAGGATTTGGGTAAATGCTGATCAATCAGGCACATTGTATTTAGAAGAATCAGATAATGGAACAGTTTGGAATACTACAGCAACAAATGTAGTTAGTGCAGGAGTCCAAGTAATTAGAGATTGGACTGTATTAACTAAAAGATATGTAAGATTAAGATATGTTAATGATATAACAGCACAAACTAATTTTAAAATACAACAATATTTCTTAGGTGTTGGTGTTAATCCTGTAAGAGCAGAAGATGGAACTATTGTTAGTATAGGTAGTAAAACAGATACTGCTGTAACAGATCCTACATCATCTGGTAGTGAAATTGCATTTTTAAAAGGTTTATTAAAACAACTTCAAGGTACTGGAACAGGAAGTTTACCCATTAGTAATGCAAATTTAGATATTGCATTGTCAAATTTAAGGGATTCTATTATTGGTATTAATGATAATTCATTAACTGACATATTAATTCAGTTAACTGCTATGTCTAATACAAAAACATTAGCAGATATAGTTACTGCTTTAAGCAATGTTTCTATAATTGGTTCTACATTACCTACAGGTGCTTCAACATCTGAAAAACAAGATTCCATAATTACATCTATAAATAATTTAAAAACAGAAATTGATTTAATTAAAAATACTGATGGCATTAAAAAGATAACTGATTCATTACCAGTAGGAAATAATGTGATTGGTAAAGTATTAAATGATAATTTAGATATTGCTTTAACTAGTTTAAGAGATTCTATAATTAAAACAGGTGAAAATAGTAATACATTAGCAGATATTGTTAGTCAAATTATAACTATGGCAGGTAGTAAGACATTATCTGATATTGTCACAGCATTGTCTAATGTGACAGTTATATCAAATGCAAATCCATCTAATATTGATATTACCATATCTAGTTTAAGAGATAGTTTAAAAGGTGTTAACGATAAAACATTATCTGACATAATAACACAGCTTGCCACTATAGCAGATTCTAAAACACTAACGGATATAGTTAATAAATTATCAAATGTGACAGTAACATCAAATGCTAATCCTTCAAATTTAGATATTGCTTTATCAGCATTATTAAATGGTATAACAAAAACAGGTGAAACATCTAAGACTTTAGCAGATATAGTTACTGCTCTATCATCTGTCACAATTGCTAGTTCTGCATTGCCAGCAAACGCTTCTACAGAGACAAAGCAAGATACAATTATATCACATATCGATGGATTGGAAACAGCATTAACAAATATTAATACTGTATCTGGTATTAAAAAAATTGTTGACCCACTACCTACTGGTGATAATAACATAGGAAATGTAGATGTTGTAACTTCTGCATTGCCAACAGGAGCATCAACTTCTGCAAATCAAAGTACAATAATCACTCATGTAGATGGAATAGAAGCAAAATTAGATACTACAAATACTAATTTATCTGATATAAAAACTTTAACAGGCGAAGTTTCTGTTACTCCAACAGCAAATACAGAATTAGGTAGATTAAAATCTATTGAAGATAAGTTAGATAGTTTGTCTACAATTGTTACTAATATAAAAACTACTGATGGTATAAAGAAAATTACTGATGGTATTACAATTAATACTATTCCAGCAGGAGATAACAATATAGGTAATGTTGATATTGTTACTTTACCTACTTTACCTCCTGGAATAAATAATATTGGTGATGTAGATGTAGTTTCGTCTGCTTTACCTCTTGGTGCATCAACAGAAGCAACATTAGCATCAATTCTAAATAAAATTATATCTAGTCCTTCTACAGAAGCAAAACAAGATACTATGATAGGATATGTAGACGGAATTGAGACTTCTTTAACTACTTTGTTAGCAAAAGATTTTGCTACTCAAACTACACTTGCATCAATTCTAGCAAAAATCATTACCTCTCCAGCAACAGAGGCAAAACAAGATACTCTTATAGCAAAGGATTTTGCAACACAAACAACCTTAGCAGCAATTTTATCTAAAATTATAGAATCACCAGCAACAGAAGCAAAATTAGAAACTGTTCGTGCTTTGTTAGCTGGTACATTAAACACACAATTGACTAATAGTACAATTCAAATGCCAGTTGATTTGCAAAATCATATGATTTCAACAAGTAATCCAATTCCTACCGTATTAACTGGTAGAAGAGTTTCGGTAATATATCCTGCGTTTGCTGTCGGTACTACAGCAGTACCAAAGGCAATAAATGGTAAACTTTGTACTATAAATGTGTTAAGCGGTTCTGCTTGGATTAACCCTCTTGCTACTGCCGAAACTGCCACAGCGTTTAAACTTACGGGGGCAATTGACATGATTGTTGACACTAATTTGTCGCTTATAAGTGATGCTACTGGTGCCAGCGTACAAATTATCGTTTGGGCGTGATAGATATGATACTGAAACCGAAACTAAGAACGCTTTCAAATGTAAAAGATGAAATAAACCAAAATATTTATTCGCAAAGAATAAGTAAAGAAACCATTCTGAACGGTAGTTATAGTTTTACGTTACAAGCTAATCTTACCAATGTATATAGATATATAGTTATTAACTGGGAACATAACACAGTAGCAAAACCAGACACTGATATTTATGGTATATCAGCGGACGGAAACTATATTTATGCTGGTGGAGATGAAAGGTGTTTAAGAGTAGACTCAACCCCGCAACTCCGAGTGAGCATAGAAAAAACAAAAATTGATGCTATGGCTGGAGCAGATACTTTATCTAAATTTAAAACATACTTGGATACATATCCCATCACTATCAATTACCAATTAAAAATACAGAAAATATTTATGTCAGAATTTATGTATTAGGGAGGGATTAAAATAATTAAATTACATGCAACGGAAAAAACAATCAGTGAGGACGGTAATGTTACGGTTAAATTTACCGCAGTTTCCACCAATGGACACGTTATTAACGGCGGTATTACTCTCACTGCTCAAGAAGATACTATCGAAGTCGGTAAAGACTACGACATGAACCTACAAGAGATATTATCCAACTAACGCACCTTCGTTAGTTTCACAAGTCACAACTCACATAAAATTTTAATATAATTATGGAGGTAATATTATGTCTTTAACAGTATTAAGAGTTAATCAAGCAAGTAGAATTAATACAAACAGTAGATTGTTAGATTTTGTTAATACATATTTTATAAATAATTATTCTGCTTTTATATTTAACAATACCGATCCAAGGAGGTAAATTATATGGCGTATAATACAAAAGCATTATTATTGGATGTAAATAATAAACCAATACCACAGTATTATGATCCTGTATCTGATAGTTTTCAACCAATGACTAATGGTATAGTGAATAAAAATACAGCAGGTACAGAAATATTTACCGATGCTAGTCCTGCTAGTGTCAAATCAACAGGTAGTTTAACTCCTGTAAAAACAGTAACAATTTTATCAGGTGCAACAGGTTTATCAGATATTATTGATTTAGAAGGTTATCAATTGTTTGGTATTCAAATGCCAGCAACTTGGGTAACTGCAAATATAACTTTTCAAACTTCATTTGATGGAACAACTTTCCAAGATGCATATGATGATTCAGGTTTAGAAATAACATTGCAAGCACTACAAGCAAAAAATATTTCAGTAGATGTTAATGCGTTGAAATTAGCACCTTGGAAATATGTAAAATTTAGAAGTGGTACAAGTGGGACACCAGTTGACCAAACAGCAACAAGAGTATTAAAAATTGTTGCTAAGGTTTAGGAATTAGATCAATAATTATCAGAAACATAGACAAACGTGTACAATAGTGGACATATATCTATTGTACACAAATTATTGATTGGGTTTCAAGTCTAAGTGAGTGCCATATAGTGAAAACTAAATTGCACGATGAACTACGATTATATAAATGCTAAAAACACACCAATAGATGTAATCTTCAGTCTGTTGCTCTGTGAGTACAAAGGATGACCGACTTCTAATGTCCTGAAGTCAAACACCGAAATACATATGCATTATATTGTCATTGACAAGAAGAAAAAATCTCCGAAAGGATGGTTGGTCAGAAATGACAAATAATAAAATAAAGGAATATAGTTTTGTATTAGATTGTAATAATAAAAAATTAAGTCCTACACTTATTAATAATGCTTGGTATTTAATTAGAAAACAAAAAGCAATATTAATATGTAAATATCCAATGATTATTCAACTTAAAAAAGAAATAAAAGATGATGAAGAGGATAAATCTGAGTTTATTTGTGGAATTGATGACGGATCTAAACATGTTGGAATTTCTATTGTTCAAAAATGTAAAAATAAAAATAAAGTAATATTTAAAGGTACAATTGAACAAAGAAATGATGTAAAGAAATTAATAGATACTAGAAGAGGTTATAGAAAATATCATAGAAAACATAAAAGATATAGACCTGCTAGATTTAATAATCGTAAATCTTCTAAAAGAAAAGGTTGGATTTCACCAACTATTAAACAAAAGAAGCAAGCAATATTGAGAGTAGTCAATCAATTAAATAAATGGATAGATATACATAAAATAATTTTAGAAGATGTAAAGATTGATATTCGTGCTTTACAAGAAGGTAAATAATTATATAAATGGCAATATCAAAAAAGTAATAGATTAGATGAAAATTTAAGAATGGCTACATTAATGAGAGATAATTATATTTGTCAAGAATGTGGTAAAAAAGATTGTAGATTAGAAGCACATCATATAGTACCACGTAGGTTTAAAGGTGCTAATACAATTAGTAATTTAATTACTCTATGTGATATTTGTCATGATAAAACTGAAGGGAAAGAAGAATTATTTATTATAAAATATCAAAATAAAATTAAAGGTAAAAGTATTAGATTTGATTATGCACAACATGTAATGCAAGGTAAAAATTATCTAAGACAGGAATTAAGTAAAATTGCTGAATTAGAATTAACTATAGGAAGTGAAACTGCAAACAAAAGAATAGATTGGGATATAGAAAAATCTCATTCAAATGATGCTATAGTAATTTGCGGATTAAAAGTTAATCAAGATAATTGTAATATAAAAGATTGGACTATTAAACCCATGAGAAGACAATCAAAAGCAAAGTGTAATGAAGTGAAAGGATTTAAACATAGAGATTTAATTAAATATATTAAGAAAAATGGTGAAATTTATATTGGATGGATAACTGCCTTATATTTAGAAAAGAAACAAGTAAATATTACTACTATAGATGGAAAAATATTAAAAAGATATGGTGTTAAATCTCTAAATTTAATATGGAGATTTAATAAAATTTATTGGTTTTAAATATGTTCAATAAATAATAATTATGTGTATTTAAATATATTTACCTATATTATAAAAAGGGAGGAGGTATAAATCATGGCACTTCCTTTAAAACCTAAACGGTTAGTACAAAATGGTTTAGTTGCTCATTATGCACCAATTCGACAAAGGAATTTGTTGAAGTGGAGTGAGGATTTTAGTAATGCGGTGTGGAGTAAATTAAATTGTACTGTGACAAATAATAATGAAATTGCTCCAGACGGAACGTTAACGGCAGATAAAATTGAAAAAACAAGTACTGATGCTTATATTACGCAGCAAATGGCATTAAATGGTGATAATATTTTTTCTATTTGGTTGAAAGGAATTGTCGGTGAGACAACTGCTCTCTATATTAGACTAGCAGCTAGTCCGTATTCAGTGTATGGACTTAAGCAAATTACTTTTACGGACAGTGAATGGCATAGATATTATGTATCTGCCAATATACCTAATGTAGTATGTAATATGAGGGTTTTACTACAAGGGGCTACGGGCAATGCGACTGTTGTCTACGCTTGGGGTGCTCAACTAGAACTCTCCCCATCCGCAACAACATATCAACGCACAACTGATTTGCAGACAGTATGGAATCAGAAGCAAGAAAATATGAGTGTGACGAATATTGTGACAAATGGTAATTTTGCTAGTGGGACTAGTGGGTGGATTAGTGACTTATCTACAATATCTATTACTAACAATATTGCAACTTTAAAAGCAACTGCTCGATATGGTGGAATTCAGCAAGTAAAGTCATATACTCCATTAACTCATAAATTTTATGCTAGAGCGTTTGTGCGAGCAGACAGTAACTTGGTATCATTTCGTATATATGATAATGTTGTTTTTGCGTCAAAGTCACATAGTGGTAGTGGTAATTTTGAATTACTATCAACGATTTTGACTTGTAATAACGGCAATGTCATTAAGGTTTATACCAATGATGATAGAACGTCTGGTTGGACAGACGTTCAAATTAAAGAAGTTATGATGTTTAACCTAACATCCCTCTTCGGTGCAGGAAACGAACCAACAACACAACAATGTGATGAAATATTTAGTAGTTGGTTTGATGGTAGTATTAGGATGAATCTGAATAGGTATAATGGAATGTTGGGTAGTACGAGTGCAGTTGATGTGAATGATCCGACGTATGATGGAACTGGTTTGAGTTTTGGTGGGGATGATTATGTCGGGGTAGGGAATATTGGTAAGGAAATGCGTACTTGTCAGATTGTGTTTTATACTTCTGTTGTTATTAATAAGGCTAGTTCTGTACAAGCACTCATTTCTTTCGATACTGTAGATTTAACTAGTATTTTCCTAGGAAGTGTAACATCTGGTTTAGTAGATGAAATAATAACCGTTTATACTCCAGGTGGTGGACGTAGTGGTTGGTGTAGTTCTACTGGTGGTATTTCTATTGGATGGCATATTATTGATGTTATTTGGGATGGTAGTAAATACAAAATATATTTAGATGGTGTTAGTTTACCAATTTCAATTGCTCCTACTAACAATATTGTTAATATAACATCATTTACATTGGGTAGAATTTCTGGAGGAACTGGATATTTTTCAGGCAAACAAGCAGAAATACTTATCTATGACCGTTCCCTAACAGATGCAGAATTAACACAAAACAGAGCAGTTATCAAAGCAGAATGTGCTAGATTGGGGGTGATGTTACCTTAAATGGTTATTATATTTCAATCTAAAGAAATTGCAGACATGCTATTAAAAGAAATCGAGGCATCACCTATTCTTCCAGAAGGTATAGGCAATGTTATTGTATGGCAGGATAAATCTCCTGATTTAATTGAAAATGTTGTGCAGTATGCTTATTCCGTAGATGGTAGATGTTGCTGTATGCATGGATGGAGTGAAGCAGATAGGATTGTTTTGAGTGATTTTATGAAGGAATTTATTGAGGATGGAAGTGTTAGGATTTTGGATGAATTGCCGGAGGATTGGAATGTTGGTGGTGGAGTAGTGGAAGAATAAATATAATAAGAAGAATTTGGTTATTGTAAATATAATTTATTTATTTATTTTATACATAGCAGTAAGTCAAAATAAGGATTATTTCATACCAACACATTAAATTATGCGTTGATGTGGAGTAATCCTTATTTTTTAGTTTTATTAAGATGAAACTGAGATTTCATAATGATTTTGGAAATTAGAAACCCTTATTTTATAGGGGTTTAGTGGATGTGTGATTTTTGTGATTCTGTGATTTTTGATAAATTTAATGATTAATTAGTAAAATAAAATTTTAAGGAGATGTTAGTATTAAAAAAGTATTAAAATTAGTTTCACCTATCCCTCCCAGCGTGAACCACTATCTTGCGGTGAGGTCGTTTATACAATACATAAATAAAAAACCTAAAGCAATATCTACTATTTATGAAACTACTGAAGCAAAATTATATAAAAAGGAATTTAGTGAATATGTGAAACAAGAAGTTAAAAAGCAAAATTGGGATATTGAATTAACGAGAAATAGACACCATTATTTAGATGCAGTTTTTTATTTTGGCAGAATAGATCAGGATGAACAAAATTACTGGAAATGCCTTTGTGATTCTATGAATGGAATTTCGTATATAGATGATAATTATATACTAACTAGAACAAATGCAGTTTATTATGATAGTAAAAATCCTCGCATTGAACTAGTTCTTAATCCGACTGAATACATTGGCATATTTGATAATGAAGAATGTTTAAATAACTTTGAATCTAATTGTAAAAATTGCATGAGATATAGTAGGAATTGCAGTATTCTTAAAAAATCTAAAGAAGGTAGAATTCAAGAGGAAATTCAGAATTTTGTGTGTAGTGAATTTAAAGTTAAGAAAGATAAAAAAGTTAAATAAGATTGTGAATATAATCGTCAGAGGATAGTGATTGCAACACGACAAGTAGTTTTCCTAGACTACTTCCTCTGTTTTCATTTTTATTTTAGGAAAACAAATATACTATAGGAGGTAATAAAAGTGGGATTAATAACTAAAGAAGTAATTGTAAAATGGAATTATAAAAATAGAATACATTATGAAGAAAAAGGATTTATATTTTCAAAATATAAAGATAGTTTTTTAGTTAAAATTGAGGATTTACCTAATAATTGTAGTGATAGTGTAGATATTGAATGTGATGGATGTGGTGAAATATTAGAAAATATAAGATGGGTAGATTATCTAAAATGTGTTAAAGAAGACGGTAAATACTATTGTCAAAAATGTGCTCATAATAAATATAAAAAATATGTATCTTTTTATGAATGGTGTTATAATAATTTATCTAAAGAAGAGGCAGATAAGATAATATTAAGATGGGATTATGAATTAAATATAGATAAAAATTGTAATGCAATTAATCCTAAATATATTAATCATGGTTCTAATAAGTTATATTGGTTTAAATGTTTAGAGCATATTAATCATAAGAGTGAACAAAAGAATATTAATTCTTTTACAAATGGTAAACAATATAATATAGATTGTAATCAATGTAAATCAATAGGGAATACTCATCCACATCTAATTAATTTTTTAGTTAATAAAGATGATGCATGGAAATATTCATTTGGATCAAATAAAAAGGTACTTATGAAATGTCCTAATTGTGGATTTGAAAAGAAAAGAGCAATTTATAAATTAATAGATAATGGTATTGGATGTGATAAATGTTCAGATGGTGTTTCTTATCCAGAAAAATTTGTATTTAATTTATTTGAACAATTGCTTAATGATAATTTTCAAACACAATTATCTAAAAAAGATTTTAAATGGTGTAATAATTATAAATATGATTTTTATATTGATGAAATAGAGTGTATTATTGAAACACATGGAATGCAACATTATGAAGATAAAAATGGTCATTGGGATAGTTTAGAAATAGTAAAGACTAATGATAGAAATAAAGAAGAACTTGCTAAAGAGAATATGATTAATAATTATATAATTTTGGATTGCAGAAAATCTGATTTAAATTGGATTAAAAATAGTATCATGAATAGTAAATTGCCTAAACTATTGAAATTTAAAGAAAAAGATATTGATTGGTTAAAATGTCATGAATATGCGTGTAGTAGTTTAGTAAAAATTGCATGTGACTTATGGAATAGTGGTATTAAAAATTTATCATATATTGCTAAATTAATGAAATTATCTAGTGCATCAATTAGAAATCATCTTAAACAAGGTGTAAAACTTAATTGGTGTGATTATGATTCAAGAATTGCATTAACAAATAAAGATTATCAATGTAAGAAAATTATATGTTTAACTACAAATGAAATTTTTAATAGTATTTTAGAAGCATCTAAAAAATATAAGATTAGAAAAGAATCTATATCTGGATGTTGTCGCAATGATACTAATAAATCAGCAGGTAGACATCCTGAAACTAATGAAAAGATGGTTTGGATGCATTATGATAATTATATTATAAAAACTCAAGAAGAAATAGATAATATATTAAATAATGCAAAAGAAAAGAAAATTATCTGTTTAAATACTAAAGAAATATTTATTAATTTTACAGAAGTATTTAAAAAATATAATATTTATATATCTGGTATATCTCAATGTTGTAATAAAAAAGCAGAATCAGCAGGTAAACATCCAGAAACAGGTGAGTGCTTAAAATGGATGTATTTACAAGATTATAATAATTTACACAATAAAGCAAGTTAAGTTTTAAAAGTTATTAATTATAGTAAAATTGATGGTAATGATGAAAACGAAGGATGGTGTGATGTAAAAGTTATTGCAAAAGGAAGAAAAGAGAGAAAGAAAGCAAAGGAAAAGTTGAAGAATAATTTAAGTAGTTAATAGAATGTAAATATAATTATCTATAACACTTCCCTCCATTCTCTATTTAGACAATATTCGTTCTATATTAACTCTTTATTTTATCATTTATACTATAGTATAATACTATAGTATAAAACATATACTAAATATTATTTATACTTTGTTATTTATACTTTGTTATTTATACTTTGTTATTTATATTATATTACAGAGGTGATAAGATGAATATTAAAATGATGTCAGAAGATCCTAAAATTAAATTTGCAGATACTTATGAAAAGGACAAAAATAAAACAGTAGATAAAAAGAAACAACTACTTGAAAAATTCATAAATGTAACAAAAGTTGAAGATGTGAAAGATTCTGAAGAATTACAAGAATTTATTACTCCTGAAAAATTAGTAAATGATAAATCTACAGATAAAACTAATAATGATAAGGAATATT
>Ga0209319_1002130_pt1 | contig 13359 bp, 14 predicted proteins | sample RifGroE2_FD_184000 | JGI IMG/M metagenome (GOLD analysis project Ga0209319, IMG submission 184000) | Groundwater microbial communities from Rifle, Colorado - Groundwater E2 (SPAdes) (version 2) | ecosystem: Environmental > Aquatic > Deep subsurface > Groundwater | place: Rifle, Colorado, United...
CTTGTTTTCCGATACGGTCCAGGGCATATGTCCTGTTTTTGAGTGCAGGAACAAAGCCCCACGCCAGAAGGTGTAGATCATAAACCTCTCCAGGTCCGCGACCTGGTCCGCGACCCTGTCCGCGATCGGGCCCCGGCTCATCTTTACCCCGCCGTAGGTCTGACCGGAGCTGCTGCCGGTCATCATATCCTCGGAGGTGTTGAGGCCGGCCGAGACCATGCGCAGGATGTCGTCGTCCTGGTTGGTAATCGAGGACAACTTCGGGTTATTGCAGGTCAGCTTAAACCCGGGTGGTAAAAACACCGTCATCCCCGGGGTCTTAGGCTGCATAAGCCCTGTCTTCTTTCGCTCTTCATCAGACATCCCCAGCCACAGCCGGAAGGCGGCCCGATCCACGACCTCGATCGACCATAGATAGGCGCCTGAGGATTTCTTATGATCCAGCTCCCACTTCTTGATGTTGTCGTAGTGCTCGAGCCACTCCAGGGTTACCTTTAACCTGCCGACGTTTCGCGAGGTCACCAAGCCCTGGTCAAACTGGACCATGAACTGGGTGTAGCCGCCTAACGGTTTAAATTTCGGGGAGGTGTCTTTGCCCGCAATGTCACTCTCAACCACGGAGGGCCACTCCGGGTGCGCCCGCAGAGTCTTCCACAATTCCGGATAATAGGCCAGGTTGATCGAAGGGATAAACCGGGCTCGGGTTATGCTGTTGGTCGTGGTTTCTACCCTATAAAGGAGCGGAAACATTGGTTTATTCTCCGGTGTGAGAATGCCTGAGCCGTTTTGAAAGCCGCTGATAGCTGTAGGGCTGATGAAGTCGACCTCGACAAAGCCGTCTTTGTGGACGGTAAACACCAGAAAAAGTTCCCCCTGGATCACCGCCCGGGCGACATATTTGGAGAAGTGCTGGACCAGGAGGTTACGTGGATCCGTCCAGACTTTTCTCATAAACTCATCAGCCTTTGTATAGGTACTGCCCTGGTCAAAGCCGAACCCGGTCAACCTCCCGGTCGTATCCATCACCGTGGTGAACACGAACGGGTTTCGGTTGAACTTTTCCCAGCAGGCCCGCTGCAACTGCTGGAAGCCGGCATAGGCAAAATCATCTCCCACCATCTTCAGCTTGAAGCCGTCCACGTCCACGCCGTTGTTGTAGCCCGCGGCGCTGCCGGCAGGGTTGCCTTGCCAGGGGGCCATAGCCCCGACCTTGCCGATCAGCACGTCCAGGTTGGCGTCACTTAAACCATCCAGGCTGGCTACCAATTCATCAAAGTGCTGCAAAGAGTCTTCACTCATTTATATCTCCCTACTAAGTCATGGTTGTGGACGGAAGCGCCCATGAAGATGTTGCCGTTATGCGCGCCAAAGTCGTCTGGTGTGATTTCCCTAAGGCCATAAATCCCCCAGCAGATGGCGAACATCACATCGTCCTGCACCCCTTTGGCGTTACTCTTGGTCAGGCTGCCGTACCATTTTTTATGCACGTCGTGCCTAAACGCCTGCATCTCCTCTTTGAGCACGTCGTCGGTCTCCTTGCCGCGGATGACTGTGTCGGGAATCTTGAACAGTCCGGACTGCACCAATCGATAAAACTCGTTAAAACCGGAACGCTGTTTGTCGTAGGTCGGAGAGATAAGCTCGATCTTGATATCGTTTTCCTCACAGTACTTCCGCAGCGCCCCAGCCCCCCACCGCTCAGAGCAGAACGTCTGTACTATCCCGAATTCATAGGCAAAATCCTCCAACTTCTCCTGGATTTCGCCAGCCTCGTTGCTCTGGATATGGGCCAGGTGGATGAGAAAATAAATGTATCTGGCGTTATCTTTTAGTGTGAGGTGAAGGTCCGGCTGGGACCGCGATCCCGGCAACCCCTTGGCAATAAAGGTGAGAAAGGATTGGGCGCCTTTGTTGATTTCATCCTTTAACGGGTCCGCGATATCGGCGCCGGTACCGATCGCCCAGTTGGTGTCGTAAAGATCGCCAAGATACTGCAGATCATGGATCGATATACAGACGGGGTGAAAGTCTTCTTCCAGGGAATAGGGCAGCGGTATCAGCTCCGCCTTCAACTCTTCAATCCTCGAGCGGTTGTCCCTGAGGTCGTCCGATTCCTGCTCCTCTTCCAGCTTAGCAATCATCTGGCAATTCTTCAGCACGTTCGACTGCATACCCAAGGTGCCGTTATACCCGATATACTTGGCAGAGAGGATCAGAGCCGGGCGGAATACCGAGGTGTCCACCAGCGTCCAGGTATTCTTGAAGTAACGGGCGAATTCCGGCGGGGTGAACTTGGTACGAAAGGAATCCAACTGAGCCTGGGTGTTGCAGGGGTGGAGGTAGTCTTTTTCCAGGGCCTGATTAGAGAAACGGTAACAGAACAGGATTCCCGGATCGGTATTCTTTACCAGCGGCGAGGCCTCATAGAGATTATGCAGGACGTGGCCTTTCTCCGAGACCGTGCTGTCGATGTAGCCTTGGCTGTTGGGGATATTCCGGCGCGAGGAATCCAACTGGTAAAAGAACTTTGGATTCGACATGTCGAAGATCTCGGAGAAGGAGTAGGACGTGAGGTTGGAGTAAATACCGGTAAAGGCTGAGACCGCCGTGATTGTGGAAACGGTTTCTCTTTTTGAGTTCTTGAGCCTGATCTCTTTATCCAAAATATTTTCCGGCCCAAGAATAGCAATAAGCTTTGGGGAATTCCGGATAAGCTTAACGATGATATCGTAGAGTGCGAACTTGGATTGGTCTTTACTGTTGGCGCCAAGGATGCTGGTCTGGGCCGGGAGACAGAAAAACCGCCAGAGATTCAATAGGCAGGTCTTTATGGATTTACCCTCCCCCCTCGGTTCGCAACAGATTACCGTGTGGTACTTGAGCATCCCGTACTCGTCCCGAGAGGTTGCCGGCCTGATGTAGTTTTCTTTTTGCCACTGCCACATATCGTGGTAGGTGCGGCCGGTTATTGGATGCGGGGTAGTCATTTGGGCCAGTTCCCCGAGTGGGACCCAACGCTCAACACCAATACTAAAATCAAGGATATTTACACAGACGTGGTCTTCCAGCCACGTTTCCGCCCCAAGCGGATCGGTCTGGTAGAAGCGCATCCTGGCACGAATATGGTGGAGCCTTTCCGCATCCGTCATCTCCTGAAAACTTGTTTTTTCTACCATATCCGCTCCATATCCGCTCCAATTTTGGTGAGATTGTTTCAATTCTTATAAACTTTTTGTTTTAAAAAGAAAAGCCCTAGTATTCCAGTGTCAGGAATACTAGGGCTTAAAGCTACCTCAGAAGGAAGATTGTAGTTTCTAATCAATCAGGGGATGTTCCCCTTAATAACATTCACTGATTGAAACCACGTTTGTGGCTTCCCATCTTCGGACACCTGGACCTCAAGCCCCAACATGCCAAACGTACTCATCGAAACAGTGTCGTCAGGTTCAAATATCAAAACTACCAAACTGTTGGCCCAATCGGCCCCTGGCGTGGTGTTGAGTTGCGCAACAGGTCCGACCAGGATTTTATCTCTTGTGCCGGTTAAAATAGCGGCTTTGACTTCCGCATCAGGAGATATTGCAAACGTAGCTCCGTTTTTCTTGAGCCGTATGGAGATACTTACGTAATCACCTGTAACTATCGTCAGTGTGCTCATATGTAATCCATTGATGTTTCGGTTTTTGTAATGATGTCAGATGATAATATTCCAACTATTTCAACATCTGCTACCATAGTAAATATCACATCTGCGGAAAGGGTAATTGACTGCACGATATCAGACGAGCAGGCAAGCAACACGTCAGACGATAACTCTGCCCCGACGTGGATAGTCGCACCTCCACCTCCTTGGGCCTGAAGATGGTCCCAAGCATCCCCGCTTTCGATTGTTGATTTAGAAACGAGCTGATCCCAAGCGTCCATTATCTCCCATACCCCCAGACAGCGGTTGCAATGGCCTGCTGTAATGCCGGTGAGGTTTCTATTCTATCCATCAGAGCATTTACAATAGCATCAATATCAGCAGGGCAAAGAATCGAAGCACACGCCGTGGTAGCATTAATAAAAGTATCAACGATTTCCAGCAGACTGCGACTTATTTTAACCCGTGCATCAAAATGTTGGATTATAACAGCCAGCGCGGAGATTGCGACATTTGTATCGTTTTTTACAGATAATTCCCTGATTACTGATAACTTGCTATTGGCAATAGTTGAAATAAGTTGTGATACCGCAACATTCGACTCCGTGTAAAAGACAATATTATTACCGACCAGAGCCCTGCTATCAACTGCCAAGGCGATTGCATTTCTCGCAGCAACCAGCGTATCTAAACTGACCGTTACTGTGTTTTCGTTAAGAATCTGAACTTTGGTGTCGGCAGAATATAATTTGCTAAAACTGGCAGCGATTCTAGTATCAACTTCTTTTAATAATTCGTTTGCAATTGAATGTTTAAGATCATGGTTTTCAGTCAGTTCGTTTGCAATGCCGGTTCTTGAGTCGTTATTAATTAACAGAGTATTGCTCACTGATGATTTGCTGGCATAGGCAATAGCACGCGAATTTTTGATAGCGATCAAAGCATCAAAATACGCTGTGATCGTTTGTGAATTGCCAGCCGTAACCAATGTATCGACATTACACAGCAACACATTACCGACACCTGCCAGTGTGTCGTTTATGATAGTAATGCTATTGTTTATTCCGACTGCAAAATCAAAATTTACTGCCCGTGAGGAATCAATTATGAGAATTACATCCGAATCATGAAACTTTATATTACTAACCGAAACTTGTTGATCGTAATCCAAGAAATATTGGTTCGATATCGACGATTGCAAATCATACAGAACTAAAATAGGAGTACCGCTTCCAGAAGCGGCAACAATATCCAGTATTGCCGACTCGCCCAGGGACCAGTAAGCGTCTATTCCTGGTGTTGGGTCACGGAGAAGAACACTCTCCCCCAACGACCATATGGCAGCGCGATCAGTCATTAGCTCACCACAGGAACCGGCCAGATATAAACTTCAGCCCCAGCCTCGTAATGCATCAAATCGATTTTACAATCCACCCACCCTTCAAGAGCCGTTGTGATACTCACCGAGAGCGTCTGAGACCAGTCTGCTGCGTTTGATCTTGTAGTAATCTCTGGCGAATGTGTTGCATCTGCATTGGTAAGGGGGGAATCTCCGGATATGTAATTTACAGTTAGTTTCAAGCGACCTGCCGGAATATTCGCAAATGTTGACTGTAGTTTGTAGGTAATTGTATGACTACCAGATGTAAGCCAGAGCCGATGCCTTGATATTATTGATAAGTAATTAAGCGTATCACAATTAGATTGAATACTACTGGCTTCGACGCAATATTCGCTACCACCGTCAGGATCAACACTTGGTGAATCACTTACACCGTTACATGCTGTTTTAAGTATATCACCAAAAGCGTCAATGGATTTATACGCACCGTTCACACCGTTGTAGTTTTCACATGAAATTCTACCAGCTATCCCAACAACATTTCTGTTTGTAAGCGTAAATGTAGATTGTGCACCTGATAGTAGTATTGTTTCATTAGCAGGAAAACGAAAATCATAGCTACAGCCAAACACCGATCCTGAAATGGTGTTGTTGTTGCTGCTGTAGAGGCCATAGCTACAACCAAACACCGATCCTGAAATGGTGTTGTTGTTGCTGCTGCTGTAGAGGCCATTGCTACAGCCAAATACCGAGCCTGAAATGGTGTTGTTGCTGCTGCTGTAGAGGCCATTGCTACAGCCAAACACCGATCCTGAAATGGTGTTGTTGTTGCTGCTGTTGAGACCATTGCTACAGCCAAACACCGATCCTGAAATGGTGTTGTTGTTGCTGCTGTAGAGGCCATTGCCGTAAAAAGCCGTGCCGCTACCCCCCAGAGAAAGAATACCACACTGGAAAACCATCCCACTAAGTGACGATGTTTTAAAATCAACAATATTGACAGCGGTGGTACAGGTTGATGTAATAGCGACGTTTCGACTTGCCAGCCCTATGCGGGCTCCCGGAAACTGTGCTGAGTCTACTGTGGCTGATAATGTTATTGTAGTAGCAGTTATTCCAGAAAGTGTTACCCGTTGTTGGTCGTAGTTCTCGGGGGCTGAATCCACCGAAGCCGCATAATCACCCACCGCCCACAAATCACCAGTAACATCTTCCAGTACATTCACTGTTGCCGATCCGGAGTTATAGCCAGTAAGAATAGCAATAGTCCCCGAGCCTACAGCAGTAATATCTGCTATCGTGGTGTCATTGTTTTGATGTGCTAGTTTACAGGTGTTTCCCGACACCGACCGGACAAAGAAAATCTCATCCTCGTACAACCCTGTAGGTAATGTAGCCCCGGACAGCGGCACGATGGTAACGGCAGTTCCTGCGGCTGGTGGAGTGGTCCCCAAATCAATAACATCGGTTGATGGGTTGACTGTGGTGCTGGCGTTTATCTCATATTTAGTACCGTAGGTATGCACCATCTTATTGACTGGCTGCGCACACCTAAGATTGATGTCCAAGTTTGAAGCATCAATTTGTGCCGTGCCAATCAAGGCAATCGTTGCCTTGTTGGAATACTGAAGCTCAGTGGCCGTGGCAAAATCACCATCACTGTTTGCCACCAACTGGCCGCGATTAGTATCCGTTGTTCCAGACAAGGAATACCCTGTTCGAATCTTTAAATAGCCGTTCGTGCCATTGGCAAAATACAACTTACCTGGAGTTACTCCACCAGTAATAATAACATTCTGCAACCCGGTCCAGGTAGAAAGATCCACGTCGCAGAGCAGAGAACGCCCATCGGGGATTGTTATAGCATCACCATCAACAGGTAACGACCCACCCCATGTTGCGGTATTGGACCACGCCCCTGAAACAGCTACGGTTTTAAGGGCCATTTATAAAAGCTCCTGCAATTGTTCAATGGTTAGCGTATTCGCAATTCCGGAAAGCACCACCCAACACGTTTCAAGACTTTCGTCGGGCAATTGACACATCCCGGCTGCGGCGGCATTCACAGCGTACTGGTAGACCATGACTCCAACAATATTTTGCTGCTTCCATGGAAGGTTTTGAAGGTATTCAACAGGGTCGGCTTCTGGGTTTTCTCGCATGTGCCCGATGGTCTGCCACTTTAGTGATTCTTTCTCGCCTTCTATCCAGGTAAGGATAGAAGGCCTCTCTTCGTGAACAGGTTCTTCTGTTGGTCTTGAGAGTTCAAGAGCAAGATCAACCTCCGCCACTGCAAGAGCATTATCTCCCACCATCGGCACCACTCGATTAATGTCAGACAACCCATCCGCCATCGCAGTATAGGCACACTCCAGCCCCCATGGCCGCTGAACAGTTTTTATACTAGTGATCGTGTACATTATGCAGGGTTCTCGGTAGCGGTTATCTGAATGTCAGCAGTGGTATAATTCGCAGTTAACACCGATCCGTCATTTAATGCAGTGGCTCTGGCGTATATCTGTGTTGCCTGATAAGTGACAGAAACATCCATGTCAGAAAGATTGATGGAACTAGCCCAGCCGGTGGAGCCGTTGAGGGATAACTCCCAAGTAATTCCCGCATCTGATCCATCTATAGCTACACTGATACCGCTGTAATTATCAATATTAGTGGTATTGTCGTTGGCCCAGACAAAGAGGTTAGCCGCTGGGCTACCAGTAACTGTCGCTGGCGATCCTGAACCGTCGAGAGTCAGAGATACGGATACCGGATCTGAGCCGTCACCTGAAGAGTATACATCTGGAGTTGCTGTACTGTCTTTTGCTAATTGAATAGTCATTAAATCACCCTTTTTATTTTGTAATTGTCGTCCATCAGCCAGGAGTACAGGGACAGAACAGTATAGACCGTGGTTCCAGCAGTGTGGGCAATGGTCTTTAAATCGTAATCAATTGTCCAGTCGTCTGATATAGCCATCTATTTTCCTCATAATTGTTTTTGCACGATTAGCCGATACTATCGGGCAAAAGCAACCCCGTCGCTGGGTCTTTGTTGATGAGCATCTGTAGTCCAGTCCTCGGGATTGACAATGCACCTGGTGATGGGCCGTTTACATATGGCCAACTGGTCATCTGAGTACCCTCCAATTTACTGCCATTGCTGCGGGGGTTTACAGCTGCTCCGGTACGATTACAGACCAGGATGTTGATGTTGTCAGCAGTTGGGAAAGCTCTGATGGATAACTCGTCTGTGGTTGGGTCATAACCTGTCTTGCCGATCGGGGTTTCGTTGTAGCCAATATCCACAACGTCGGTTGTGAGGACTCCCGGGGCTTCGACCGTGATCAAGGCGGCGCAGGCGCTGTCTGCAATTTCTTCTGTAGTAAGGGCCTGGGACCCAGAAGCTATTGTTTGGGCCCTTGTCTCCCATACTGGGGCGCCAGTACTTCCTTGGGAGATAAGGGCGAGGCCGGCAGCGCCTATTGGGAGTTCTTTTATGTCTTCTTCTGCGTCATCAGTATAAAAAAGTTTCCAGGTACCAGGAACAACCAACCCTTGGATACCAATGGAAGACTCCTCCATAAGGTAGACACCGGGAACACCAACAGTACGGGTTTTTTCCAAAGCCATAAGGGTATCTCCTTATTAAGGTGGGTCTTTTAAAATTTAGGCTTTTAGTATTGACATATTATTTTTAAAAGTCAAAGCAAATCCGCGTACAAACGACAAAACCCCATACGGGGTGGCCGTATGGGGCTTCAAGGTGGTGGAACAAAAGGTAATGCAAGCGTGTCCGGGAGGAGCGGCCCTGACAAATTATTTGTACAACATTGGCGTGGACCTGTCAAATTTAATTTGGTCAGGGGCTGGGCCTTTACAATTAATTTGGCCCTACCCGGGCTTCTACAATTAATTTGGCCCTACCCGGGCTTCTACACTGCCCTGGCCGTCGTAGCACAGCATCTCATAGTAGCCGTTGCCGCCCAGCAGCTCACTCATTGCCGACTTCAACGGCTTGTCCGCGGTCTCTTCCTTATATGCCCTCATCGTCTCGGTCAATACGTTGTTGATGGCTGAGATGCATTGCCGCATTTCTCGAAAGATCGGGTTTATCCCTTTTCCGTGGAACAGCTTCCGGTGCTGTGTCTCACCCATCTTTAGTAGCAGTAATTGTTCAAAAAGTGGTCGGAGCAGAAGGTCCAACCTGAGCCTGGTTTCCGGCGCGTCGTCGAGTTTTTTAAAGGTGTCGCTGACGGTACGATCGAGTTGGAATAAAAATTGTTCCTTGATGTGACAGGGCGCCCCCGGCATAGGCCCATTGGGGCACTCTTCTGCTATCGGACACTGTTCTGGATCACACTCAATGTGTTTTGTCAACATATTCATGGAGGTAGTATAAAGTACTTTTTCTAATTTGGGAAGTGATTATCAAAAAAGAGTTTTTCAAAAAATTGGGTCAGAATTTTTTGATTATCAAAAAAGGGTTTTTCAAAAAACTGGGTCGGAGTATGTGGTGGGGGTTAGTGAGGGCTGAGGTTCTCACCACAGATTTTTTGCCCATAGGGGCACATAGTTCACTGACCTATTTTCAACCACCACAAAGGAGTAGCCGACATGATAACCATTATCACTCTCACCATCCTTGTTGAAGTACTCTTGTTCTCTGTAGGACAAGCACGCCGACTCGTTTAACCCCAGGTGGACAACGTAGGCCACCTGACCTATTTAACTTAAACCTTTAGGAGCACTGACCATGAACACAAACATCACCCATACCGCTACAACCACCACGTACAAAACCAACCATATCCCTGGGGAGAGTAAGGACTTAATTATCGGCCATGCCAACTACCAAGGCGAGACCATGGAGTCTGACAACAAGGCAACTGCTATGGAAGTTTGCGGCTACGCTATCGGTTTTCACCCTGCCTCACTTATGCCGGAAACAATCAGTTTTCTCCAGGATTATAATAATGGTGAAGCCGCAATAGATCGCATTGAAGCCCGCAACGTCCAAAATTTCCAGCGTATCGGTAACTTATCCACTATTTGTGGCCAGTTTACCGTAGTTCTTGCTACGTCTACTTTCCGTGATCCACAAGTAAAGCAGAGTTTCAAAGTGTCTTTGCAAAGATTTTTCGCAAAGACTTTTCCCGGTCGTGCTTTGGAAATTAAAGGTAATACAGTGGCATATGTAGTACTCAAGTCTGGCCAAGTAGTCAACATTAAGGGCAAAGTAGTAAACGAGACCGAGCTTGAAGCTAAGAAGCTTGAAGCTAAGAAGCGTCAAGCGAAAGAAGCGGCAGACCGGAAAGCAGCTCTCTTACTTGAAGCGGAACAGACAGCGCTCCGCCTTGCCGCTGAGGAATCAGCACGCAAACAAGCTGAGGCTCTTGCCGCTGAGTTGGTCAAGAAACAGGCCGGCCACAATGACGAGAAAGCCGCTATCCTCAGTAAGAGCAAGACCACTATTGATATTCTCTCTCAACAAGTCGCTGACCTGACCCGGCAGCTTGAATACGCCAAGCACGAAACAGCGGCCACTATCAAAGAGTATGAGTCTTTGAAGTCCATGATCCTTGGCAAGACCACTATCCAGGCGCTCAGGGCCAAAGTTGGTGGCGCTATCCCGAAACCCTCTCAAGCAGTAGCCGCACAGGCATAGCAGTCAAGTGGAACAGGATAGGTCAGATGACCTATCCTGTTCCATTCACGTCGTCAGCTACGGCTACGTCGTCAGCTACGGCTACGTCGTCAGCTACGGCTACGTCGTCAGCTACGGCTACGTCGTCAGCTACGGCTACGTCGTCAGGTGTTCTTTTGCTGTGCTCTGCCTATACCTATTAGGCACTAAGTACTAGATAGGTCACTGACCTATTCGACCGTACCTCCACAGCCATAACACACAGGCTGCAAACTGAAATAATCCACGGGAAATCCTGAACTTTGTAAACTCAAGAGTTTACAAAGTTCAGGATTTCACCGAACCATAGGTCAGATGACCTACAACTGAGAGGCAACTACAATGAGAAATATTTGTGTAATATCAAGAGGTAAAGTTACATATACTACTAGTGTCCAAACCTTGCGCGAAGCCGTTGATTTTGTGGAGAAAACATTTCCTGGCGCCGAATTATTGGACCACGAAAACGGGTACGTTTGGGTATCGGGCGACAACCCGGTCAACATCATGGTCTCACCTATTATTAAACCATAGGTCAGCTGACCTACAACTCTGAAAGGAGACACAATCATGCAAGACTTAAACCACCTCCACGAAATGGCCCTGCAGAACTACCAGGCCAGTCTCAGCCTGACCCTGTAGATGTGTAAGGCCGGCTTTATGACCCCAGAGCAGGCCAGCGAGGCCAACCGCACGGCCTTACGGATTCTGGAACTTGATGAAGAGCAGATCGATCGCTTTCGTTGTTAGGCTGCTCCAGGCGGATCAATCCTCTGATCCGCCACGAGTGCTTGAACAATACATACTTGCCCGGGGGGAATGTCCGGGTGAAATTCAACTAGGAGAACAACTGCGACAATAAAAACAACCTCGCCCGATAATCCCTCAGGGCGCTCCACTAAATCAGCTGGGAACTACAGGATCCGGATGCAGTCCGGTTGGGTATTAGGGCGTCTTGAGCGCCCGCAGAGCGAAGAGCTAAAACCCGTAATGGCACGACCGCCACCTGTAGCATAGTATGGTCCAGAGCCACAACCAGAGCCTATAGTGGGCGTTGACGGTTAGGTGCTCTTCGCAGGACGGAGACGGCACGTCCAAGAAAACTCAAGACAACGACTTCTACATCGAGGGCGACGGCGCGGACGTCGCTACGTCCCAACAATCCAGGCCTTGACGTGGCCTGGCTGTCGCCCACACGGTTGTTGTTGTTGTCAGGCAAATGATAGACTACATTTTCCTGACAATGACAAACGAACCCATAGGTCACTGACCTATGATTGATTGCGGTTTTTACAAACTATTAATCTAAATATTGAGGTATACCTCAAAAGGAGAGTAATCATGAAGACAACGGCTGAACAAATATATAAGATATCTCAACACCTTAGAAGGGATGACAACAACTTCATGGTCCTGGAGGACTACGATTGGGTAGAGAAAATCACCGCTTGCGCCCATAAGGTGGGTATTGAGTGTCCGAACTCCGTTGATAGCTCTTTCAGGCTCACCTTTCAGGATGGGTCCGTCCTCTTGGTGGACAACCCACGGCAGCACAGCTTTCCTTGTGTATTTCGGTACTACCCGCAGCCATAGGTCACTGACCTATGAAAACCTCAATTATAAGGAACAGAAATTATGAGAAACGCAACTATAGCCCTTATCGCCCTTCTTACCCTCGGCTTCTTCGAGATCCTCCACTATCAAACCACCAGGAACTCCCGGGTCGAGGTCCACGCCTGCGACCACGGCGACGTCGAGGTCACGGTCGACCGCTACACCACAAAGCAGGACCTGGAGAGGGCCTGCATCGTCGATGAAATGCTCCGATAGTTGCTAGGTTTTCCTTCTGACAAAAGGTTACCAAATGGTAACGTGATTATCACCTGTCTAGACAACAGCCCGTTTTGGCAAATGGAGCGGCTTTTTGTTAGGAATGAAAAGTGCTCATGAAAACCTCAATTTTGAGGGTCTGATTTTTAGGAAAACCTCAATTTCGTGGTTTCTCTGTTGAAACCATACCACATTGTCGTGTTGTTAGGTGTGCCTCAAAATCCGAGTTTCAAATTTCGTGGTTAGAAATGGAGCAACAATTTTGATAGGGAATTTGTCGTCGACGTTGAAAGCGACGTCGGCGTCGACGTCGCTGTCACAATGTGGTGTTTTCAGGCAAAACCTAACCAATTTTCTGCTCCATTTAGAGGCATTTTGAGCTTGTTTCGTTAAACCAAACAGTGTGTTTGGTTTAACGAAACAAACGGCGGTATAGACAAGTGATAATCACGTTACTGTTTGGTAACGTTTTACTGACGTTTTTTGTCACTTTGACAAATTTTGACAAATTTTGGCGCCAACCATTATCAAAGTAATCACCACTTTTAGGTACTACAAACAAAAATGCCTAACAAAATGGAGCGAAAAACACTGATGAAAAACGCAATCTGGCAGAATCTGCCATTTTTGGCAGACGTTTTGGCAAGTCGAAATTAATCAACAAAATCGACAACATAGACATATGTACCAAAATGCCCCACGCGCAAACCTGCGCCAATGGTGGCTTTGCGGGCACCACAAAAAAGTATGGTGAGCCTTATTTTTTACCATTATGCAGTACTCTGCCAAATCTGATATTATGATAATAGGTCTTTTACGGGTACATACAAAATAACTACCTATCATTTGCCATATTTTACCC
>Ga0209319_1002134_pt1 | contig 13325 bp, 14 predicted proteins | sample RifGroE2_FD_184000 | JGI IMG/M metagenome (GOLD analysis project Ga0209319, IMG submission 184000) | Groundwater microbial communities from Rifle, Colorado - Groundwater E2 (SPAdes) (version 2) | ecosystem: Environmental > Aquatic > Deep subsurface > Groundwater | place: Rifle, Colorado, United...
ATTAGGAGGATGGAAAGGTTATGAAAGTAAACGTCATCCGGGAATAACTACTCTATGGATTGGATTGAAACACTTTAAGCTTGTTTACGAAGGTTGGCGAATCCATCGAGATGTGTCCACACGGTAGGTATTAACGGAAGTTTTTAATCTTTATAAAAAGGATTTGTATATGATGGGGGTTCGCGTAGAAGATGATGCCCCGATTATAAATAAGTCAATTGCCGAATCAGCCCTTTTATTGTCAAATATTTCATTCATGATTGTAGCAGTTTTACGTAATGAGAATACGCTGATTCCAACAGGCAACTTGCAGATAATGAAAGGGGATTTGCTATATTTTGTGGCTACCGACAGTGGTAAGGATAAAGTGCTTGAATACGCAGGGAAGAAAACAATTCAGATAAAAAGCATATTAATTATTGGAGGGAGTAAAACCGGAATATATATCGCGCTAAGATTGAGCAAGTTATACACTATAAAATTAATTGAAAAAAATCTTGAAAAGTGTAATTATCTGGCAAAGAATATACCAAATGTACAATTCGTTTGCGGAGATGGTGCAGATGTAGGTTTACTTAAAGAAGAAGGAATATCAAATTTTGATGCTGTAATTTCTGTAACCGGCAACGCTGAAACAAATATTTTCTCATGCCTGTTGGCCAAAGACCTAGGTGTAAAAAAAACGATCGCTATGGTCGAGAATATAGGCCTATTTGACTATTCCCAAAAGATGGGTGTCGATACTTTAATAAATAAGAAGATGGCAGCAGCGAATTTTGTATTCCGACACATACTTAAAGACAGAGTTCTTACCCAACTCTATGGAGTTAATGCCAAAATTCAGGAATTTGTTGTTAGAAAAAATTCAAGAATAATCGATATACCCATTAAAAAGCTCAATTTCCCTAAAGAAGCAATAATAAGTGGGGTAATAAGAGATGGTAAAGGATATATAACACTAGGAAATTTTGAGCTAAAGGCTGATGATACTGTATTTGTATTTTCAATGCCTCAAAGCATTAAAAATGTTATATCCTTTTTTAAATAGCCTTTAATACAGAATCTCAATGAATTTAATGCAAAATTCAAAGTTTGGCACATTCAAAATGATATTCCGACAAATTGGAGGGCTGCTAATTATCTTAGGTTACGCAATGGTTGTCCCATTATTAGTATCATTGGTTTATTCTGAATTTTATTCAACAATTGGATTCCTGTTTTCAGGGCTTATTTGTTATCTAATTGGATTTTTACTTTATAAAAAAATAAAAGTCACTTCCGAACCGTTAAACCGGCATGCAATTATTATTGCAGCTTTAGGGTGGCTGTCTATTGCAATCATGGGAGCGTTACCGTTTATAATCATTGCCTACATTACGCCAACAGTAATAGCTCAACAATTTGTTCCAACATTAACAGATTATCAATCCAGTATTTTCTATTTTAAAAATCCGTTACATGCACTTTTCGAGAGTATGAGCGGATTTACAACTACCGGATTAAGTATGGCCCTTCATGTGCCAACCATAGGAAAAGGTTTAATATTTTATCGGTCATATACACAACTATTAGGTGGAGCAGGATTTATTGTTCTAACGATAGCATTATTAGGCCAAACGAGTGGGAAAGTGGCATATTTGTTATATGGAGCTGAATCGACTGGCGAACGTTTACGGCCAGGTATAATACAAACTACGCGTTCCATTTGGAAAACCTATATTGGGCTTACTCTTTTTAGTTTTGTTTATCTCGTAATAGGAACATATTTAATTATTCCTGAATACAGCATAACAGAAAACATTTTTGATTCAATTAATCATGCCATGGCAGGCCAGTCAACCGGTGGATTTAGTACACTGGAAAGCAGTATAGCAACATACCATTCAACAGCAATGGATATGCTATACTTGTTACCAATGATATTAGGAGCATTGTCTTTACCTTTTTACTTCAAAGTGTTAAAAGAAAAGCAATTTAGTCAGTTTTGGAAAAATCTGCAAACAAGGTCAATAATTATTTTATCGGCTATTGGAGGTATAATACTTTCTTTTATGCTTATTAAGTCTGGTATAGTATCGGAACCTTTTCGTAAAGGAATTTTCCAATTTATCAGTGCTCTTACTACAACAGGATGGCAAACTTCAGATATTCATACATGGGACAGTTCATCTGTTTTATTCATAGTTGTAGTAGGAATGATTGTAGGAGGGGCAGCAGGAGCAACAGTAGGAGGAGTAAAGATAATCAGAATTTTACTTTTATTTAAAGGATTATCCTGGCATATAAACGGGTATTTCTCTTCTGATAATTCAATAAAAATAGTAAAATTTAACGAGAAACGGATGTTGCCCGATGAAATGAACAGTGAACTTGCTAAGGTAGCTACTTTTGTTTTTATATATTTGCTTCTTCTAATTGTTGGAACTATAATAACATACTACTTTATGATTCCAGGGTTTACTTTAAAAGATGCTTTGTTTGAATCAGCATCAGCACTAGGTACTGTTGGATTGTCATGTGGAATTACCAATCCGGAGATGTCACCAGTTCTGGAAATTACCTATATAATTCAAATGTGGGCGGGAAGATTGGAGATTATCCCGGTCCTTGTCTTATTCAGAGCCATTTTTTTAGGAACGAAACCTAAAGTTGTATAAAAATTATTGTTAATATGAGATTTTAACACATCATAGTTGAAAATTTATATAAGTAAACGATATGAAAATCAAGACTAAACTAAATCTTGGAATCGGTTTTTTGTTCATTCTGATAATTCTTTTAGCTTTTTTAAGTATTAAAATAATAGACTCACTATCAACCGCTTCTGAAAATATTCTAAAAGATAATAAAGAAACAATTGCATATACTAAGAATATGCTAAAGGCATTATCAGAAATTGATAAAAACAAGGATGCATTAGAGACATTTGAAAAATTTCTTATTAAACAAAAGCTTAATATAACTGAAATTAGAGAAAATGAACTAACCCATAACCTTTCTGAGGACTTCAATTTGTTAAAAAAAAATCCATCAGATGAAGCAATAATTGGGAAATTGCAATCCACCCTGTTTGAAATTATGAGTATAAATCTAAATGCAATTGAATTAAAAAACATCATTGCAGACAATGTAGCAAAAAAGTCAATTCTTTTAATCAGCGCGTTAAGCCTGTTTTGCTTCATGATTGCCTTAATTCTTTTCCTTAAGCTACCAGGAAATATATCAAATCCAATCCAACAATTAATTACCAGTATCAAACAAATTGCAGCTAATGATTATTCTCAGAGAGTAAATTTCGGTGGGCATAATGAGTTGGAAGAGCTGGCTGTTTCATTTAACACAATGGCAAGCAGATTAGAGGAATACAACAAAATTAGTGTTGCAAAGTTGCTTACGGAGAAAAAAATATCAGAAACCTTAATTAACAAGATACATTATCCAATCATCGGTTTTGACACAGCAATGAAAGTTAATCTGGTAAATGATGAATTTCTGAAAGTTACCGGTTTAAGCAATGCAGAATTAATTGGGGCAAATATTCTTGAAATTGCCACCGGGAATGATTTAATCAGTCAAGTTATTATCGATAGATTCAGCGAGATGACAATTTCACATAATAATGTCCCTGATAAAAGAATACATGTAGACAGACTCGGAAAAGACATATACTTTGAAAAAGAAATTCAGGAAATAGTATTGACCAATCAAAATGATAAAAGAGATCATTTAATGGGATATGTAGTAATTCTGAAAAATGTAACCAAGTATATGGAACTTGATCTGGCCAAAACAAATTTTATTGCAACGATTTCGCATGAATTGAAAACTCCCGTTTCAGCAATAAAATTCAGTTTGCAATTACTAGAAAATAAAAAGACTGGGACTCTTAATACTGAACAATATGAACTAGTTAAAAGTTGCGATGAAGACGCGAATAATTTATTAAAAATTATATCTGAACTACTTAACTTAACACAAGTTGAAACAGGAAACATTCAATTGAATATTTTACCAACAAATCTTTTAGATATATTACATTACGCCATTAACACCAATAAGACAGCAGCTGGTCAAAAAAACATTGCTTTTGAAATTGATTTTCCGATAGATTTACCAAAGGTAATTGCTGACAAAGAAAAAACAGCCTGGGTAATTATAAATATTATATCAAATGCAATTCGTTACTCAAGTGAGAACTCAAAAATTGAGATTTCGGCTTCAAAACTTGCAAATAAAGTAACCCTGCTTATCAAAGATTTTGGGCGTGGCATTGAATCGCAATATATTAGTCGGGTATTTGAACGATATTTTACTGTACCGGGCACAAAAAAAGAAGGTTCCGGACTTGGATTAGCAATAAGTAAAGAGTTTATAGAAGCACAGGGTGGAGAAATATTTGTTGAAAGTAAACTTGGTGTTGGCAGTATGTTTTCAATAGTTCTTAATTGCAAAGATTATCCTTCCTGATTTGTCAACAAGTTATCGATAATATGTAACATTCAGGCCTATAACACCTTGATCACTCTGACTCCGCAGCGTTCTATCCTGAAGATTCAATTTTTAAAGTGCGATAAACACGAAAATGGTACAATATTCAAAATAAGAAGCTGATGATGATCAACTTATAGAAAATAGCGATGATTTAGAAAGACTTTTGCAACTGACAGGATATGCCTTTACCGGAATTTTATAATTGGCCCAAGAAGTCACCGAACGGTGATTCCTTGCGTGAATCTCGCAACCAAAGTCGATATTGTTTGTATCAGATCATGCAATGTCAATGTACTCAAAGAAGTCCTTCCGATAGAAGAGATAGCGCGGGCTAAAGATCAGATCTCTTTACCAGCAGTCATCGTAAGAATAATGCCGGGTATGCCCCTGACCGAATGGATACCTTTCGACAACTAAGATCATAAAAACCGCATTAACAGAATACCAGAAATAAATCAATACCGTTATAAAGTGCGGTCTTCGTGATTATAATCTTTAAAAATAGAGAAATGTTAAAAAATAAACTGTCATTATTCGTTATTACGCTTTTTGCAGCAATAATTTCATGCGACAGACCTGATTGCAAAAACAAAAATCTCATTTTAGCAAATTATTCTCCTGAATCCAGAGAATACAAAACTGAACTCATTAGCCTGCTCAAATCACCTGAGGCTGCCAACTACACTTTTTGGTTTAAGCAGTATGTAGAATCAGGAGACGAAGAGCTTCTTTACTTTAATATTCAAGGCAGGGATTTGTGTGCTGTTCTTGTATTAAACGTTGAAGACTGGAGTAAGCTGAAAGAATTACGACATAAAAAAGGTATTACTTTCAGAGGTGCTGAATTCAAAAATCTGACATTTGATATTCAAGAGGATACGGCAAACATAAAATTCATTTTTAAAGACTTCAGTAGTATAATAGATTAGCATTACAACCATAGTATTTCAAGATTTCTTATGGCGGGCTTGATGTTTACTTTTTCGAATTTTCAAACACAAACCCGTACCCATTTTAGAATGAGGAAAGGAAAAGTACAGCAATTTATCATAAAATGAAGGAATTCCGGACAATTAAGCGGCAGGAAATTCAAATATCTTCGCGATGTTGAACCGATAGACCCGATAAATCCGGGAGACTATCGTCGGAAATCATGTTGCCAAAGTCATCAGATGAAAGGAACCTAAACCGGTCTTATGAGAAGAGCCATTGAGTGATCAAACTCACGGTCAGGGAATACCGACGTCAGTTGGGTTTACAGTTATGTGCCGGAATAAAGACCAAAAGCAAGCAGTCAATAGATAACATCCAGAAGTGACCCGGATGGTAAGTCATAAATAATTTAATTACTACCTTTGCGGAGTAGAATTTTCACTCAGATTCTTGAAAACATCTGGAATAACCTATTAAACTGATGAACGACAACTCGATGCGTGCGGCAAATAACATACGTGCCCTCTCGGTGGCTATGGTAGAAAAAGCAAAATCAGGACACCCGGGAGGAGCGATGGGTGGTGCAGATTTCATACATATACTTTTTTCGGAATACCTGAGGTTTGACCCTTCGCGACCAGAGTGGTTCATGCGCGACAGATTCTTTCTTGACCCCGGTCACATGTCGCCAATGTTGTATAGCGAACTGGCGCTTTGCGGCTTCTTCACGGTTGAAGACCTGAAGGGATTCCGTCAATGGGGATCTTCGACACCAGGACATCCTGAACTTGACCGCGAACGAATGATCGAGAATACCAGCGGACCATTGGGTCAAGGCCATACCATGGCTGTGGGATCGGCCATTGCCGAGCGTTTTCTGGTAGCCCGTTTCGGAGAATGGATGTCGCACAAAACCTTTACCTTCATCTCTGATGGTGGAATTCAGGAAGAAATAGCACAAGGGGCTGGACGTATCGCGGGACATCTTGGATTGAAAAATCTTATAATGTTTTACGATTCTAACGAAGTACAACTTTCGACCATGGTCGATGAGGTGACTTCTGAAGATACAGCTTCCAAATATCGTGCATGGGGATGGCATGTCGTTGAAATCAACGGTAACGACCATCAGCAGATCAGAAAAGCCCTGAATGAGTCGATGCTTGAAAACGAAAAGCCAACCCTCATCATTGGACACACTACCATGGGCAAGGGCCTTGTAAACGAAGCGGGACAATCCATGGAGGGACTTTGTTCCACTCACGGGCAACCCGTGAGTAAAGCTGGTGCATCACCTGCTGCAACTTACACCTCCCTGGGTGCCGATCCTGAGAATCCATTTATGGTTTTTCCGGATGTTCAGGCCGATTATGCTCGTATTATTTCATTAAAACAAATAGCCGCCGCTGACCGGGATATTGAAAATGCACGTTGGAAGAAAAGCAATCCTGAAGAAGCAGCTCGTCTGGAACGCTGGCTCAACAATCAGCCCGACAGTATCGACTTCAGTAAGGTCGTACTGAAGCCAAATCAGGCCACACGTGCTGCCTCAGCTCAAATCCTTGGCATATTGGGACAAGCAGTCGAAAACATGATCGTGGCCTCTGCCGATCTTTCAAACAGTGACAAGACTGATGGCTTCCTGAAATACAAAAAGCCGTTGAAAAAAGGTGATTTCACTGGCGGCTTTCTGAATGCCGGCGTGTCAGAACTTACTATGGCAGCGATTGCCAACGGGATCGCGCTGCATGGTGGCATAACCGTTGCCTGTGGCACCTTCTTCGTCTTTAGTGATTACATGAAACCAGCCGTCAGGATGTCGGCACTCATGAGGTTGCCGGTTATATATATATGGTCTCACGATGCCTTCCGCGTGGGAGAGGATGGACCAACCCACCAGCCAATTGAGCAGGAAGCCCAAATCAGGCTTATGGAACACTTACGCAACCACCACAATGAACGAAGCATGTTGGTGCTTCGTCCAGCCGATGCTGATGAGACTACGGTCGCCTGGCGCCTGGCTTTTGAAAACCGTCACCGCCCCACTGCACTCATTCTTTCAAGACAGAACATCGCCGAATGGCCCGAAAGCGATGGAATAAAACGTGCTGAAGAAGCCTTACAGGCAGTCAGAGGGGCCTATATCGTTTCAGCAGACGACCATCCCCAGGTAACGCTGCTTGCTTCGGGTTCTGAAGTCTCAACGCTAATGAGTGCTTCGGCCATTTTGCGGGAGCAGGATAAGCTGAAGGTACGTGTTGTATCCGCAATCTCCGAGGGATTGTTCAGGGATCAGCCACGAGAATACCAGCTACAGGTAATTCCTTCCGACGTTCCGGTATTCGGGCTGACGGCCGGATTGCCTGTAACATTGGCAGGGCTGGTTGGTTCTACAGGCTGTATATTCGGGCTCTCCCATTTCGGTTACAGCGCCCCTGCCGAAGTACTTGATCAACGGTTTGGTTTTACCCCTGAGGCAGTTGCTGTACAGATTAAAAAATTTATTACCGAATCAGTTAGCCAATGAAAAAAATTCTGATTTTCTGTCTCATTTTTACAATTCTCGGCCTTAGCATTTCAGCACAACGTAAATCACTGCTTACGGAAGCGCAATTGAAGGAAAAAGAAGACGCGGAAGCAAGAGGCTGGGCTTTCGGTCTGAACCTCGGGATGGTAATACCATCTAACTATAGTGCCAACTTCTACAACGGAGCTGATGCCAACGAAAACAACCTGGGGCGTATCCTGAATAACACCTACTACAAACAAAAAATTACAGAATACATTGGATACAACTACACTGGCTGGGAAATTCCCGAATCCATGCCCTACAAAATGGCTATGGATGTTGGACTCTATACCCGCTACAGCCTCGATTCACGGCATGGTTTCTTCGCACAGGTAACCTATCACAAACTTGAAGCTAATGATCTCTTCCTGTTACGACTCGATGTTCCGCAAAGCACCAACATTGACCCTGTCTATATTGAATGTCCGATCGTAGGTCAGGAAGAGAGAACCCATATCGATCTCGGATATTTCAAAGAAATGCCTCTCGCCGAGAAGATCAGGCTCAACATCGAGGTAGGCTTTAACCTGAACAACACACTGGTAAAAACAAATAAAATCCAGATACGTAACCTGACAGGAACTGATACAGGCCTCGAGTACAGCATCAAATATGACGGAGATCGTCCGTTAGGAGATTACGACAGCGGGAATGTGTATGACATCAGGCAGGGAGGTATTGGTTTTGGTGCATTCGGAGGCGGAACCATCAGGTTTCTCTTCTCGAAGAAAATCAGTTTTGATCCCGGCTTTAACCTATATTTCTCGAAGATCGCGCTCGAAGGATACAACGATTTTAAACCGCAATTTACCTTTTTCGCCCGTATCATTATGACCGATTTTTTTTCAACCGATTAAGTACACGCTGAACAGAACCGAAACTTACTTGTTTGCATCAACCGTATGAACGATCTGATAAAAACCCGTATTGAAAGCCTTATCAGGAAATACTATCCTGAAGATGAACCGGCTTACAGATATTATTATTACCACGTGAAGGCAGTTGCTAAACTTGCCTTGAAAATCATTGACAAGAATCCGGAACTCATGGCCGATGCCTCACTTGCCTGGCAAATGGCGATGATCCACGACATTGGTATTCGTTTTACCAAAGCTCCCGAAATTGGTTGTAACGGTAATTTACGGTATATCGAGCATGGCTATAAAGGTCGTGAAATCATGGAGGCCGAAGGTTTTGCCAACATTGCACCCGTCTGTGAACGGCACATCGGTGTAGGCATCACCCGTGAAGAGGTGATGCAATTAAACCTGCCCCTCCCCCGCCGCGATATGGTACCCGTTACCATTGAAGAGGAGATTGTATGTTATGCTGACAAATTTTACAGCAAATCATCTGAAATTCTAATCAACCCAAAATCCATCGAAAAGATTGAGAAAGGCCTGAAGAAATATGGCGACCATAAAGTAATTATTTTCAGACAAATGATGGATAAATTCGGGACTAAATATATCTATCAATAACCACTTTAATGAATCTATCATCCAATCCGCTGGTGTGCCTCTGCGCCTCTGTTACCAGGAAAGCCATTATTCATGTGATCAAAAACCGGGGAGCCCGCTCTATTGGTGAAGTCAGACGATTGACAGGAGCCAATACAGGATGTAGGAAATGCACATCAAAAATTGAACAGCTTCTGGCTGAGAATAGTGATGAATTGTATCAGTTGCCAGTATTCCCGAATGACTAAAAATCAGTACTGATATTTCAGTACCAAAGACCTGTTAAAAGCAAAACTCCGCCTCAAAAGACGGAGTTTTGCTTTTAACAGGAATATATTCAGTTATGAACAACCAGAAAAATATGCCATCAGGTCCCTAAAAAAGGTCAAGAACATTCTTTTATTGCTCAATTCTGTCAGAATCAGATAGCTTAAGCAACCTTAAGTTCAGTAATCCCTCCAACCACAACAGCCGATTTCCCTCTGAATTATTTCAATAACTGCCAGTCAGCACATAGCCTGTTAAGGGATGTAGTTCAACCTGTACTCCTCGCTGGGTCTTGCAGACCGCTCAGAGTCCTATTTATTGGGCAAAGCTAATTATTCCTCTAACATATGTGTACAATAGTTTATTAATGGTTCGTCTGAGGGCTTACCATTCCCAAGTGAAAACTTGATTTTAGGCTTTTCAATTGTCGATAGTTTAATACTATTAAGTATGGCCTTGTCAATCTGAAGGGGAATAATCCTTTTTGGTACATTATGGTAATACCTACCTGTTTCTGTCTTGCCTTTATCACCCATCTTATCTTTATTCCCGATCTTTAACATGAAATTAATCAATCTATATTTGAGAGAGCTTTGATATTTTAGCCTTAGAGTACAAACCTCAATTTCATTTACCGTAACTGTCATCTCAATTCCGCCTACAATATCAATTATGTTTATGGTTGCAGGAATTATCCTGTCAAAATTATGATATTTTCTAAGAACAAATTCGGCTTCGCTTGGGCTTATATAGCACTCCTTTTTCCCATCATACCATAAAATCCAAACTTCAATCATTCTTTTAAATTGCGTTGGATTATTTTCCCAATTCAGAATCCATATACTACAATCATCAAAATGTAACCCGGGAATCATGTAACCTTCAAATGGTAATAATTTCATATTTCTCTTTTTCAAATTTAATTAAGAAATAGCTATCTTATTTTTATGTTCCCAACGGTGGCTATACGAAAAGTTAGGGATTCGGAGCGATTTCCTATCAAGGTACACAAACCTTGATACGAGGTAAAACGCTTGAATATCTTACTAAACCTCGAATTTTTATATAGCGTGGAACGTCTCACCAGTATATATTTTTGTACCTGTCCGGTGGTGTGTAAAAAAGGCAGGATGGTCATCGTAAAAGTATTGCCCGGAATACGCCCATCAGCTCAGATCATCCAAAGCCAAACCCATGAAATTGCTATATGCCTTTCTAAAAGCCGTCTGTTATGTGTAGAGAAGGAAAACTATGCCATCAGGTTATCCTTGTCAAGTTACAAGTACCACTAACACGAGCTGTGACACTCAATAATTCACTGATTGCCATATATCTCACATACGATATTATATCCATATGGTTCTTCTTTCTTGTTTAATCTAATTATAATAATCGCTATAAATATCTCCTAGTTCATCATGAAATCCCCATCCAATTCCACTTGTATCGTCTACTATTTTTTTTGCACGTTCAGCAAACTTATCCAATATATTTTCTTTATCCATTAAGGCTAAAGCATTTGAGTAAACACTTGCAATGCTATTATAAAAAGGCTCATCAATATCTCCAAATTCATTGGTAAATTCAACTCCTGTTTCAGCATAGAAAAGCATTAAGTCAGATAGCAATTCTTTTGACGCTTCTAACTTTTTAAAATCAGAAATAGCTTTTTTACCATCTGAAAGTTTCAATCTATCACCACGTTTCGGGTAAAATGCTTCATAAACTTTGTCTTTATATTTTAAAAATAGTTCCTTTTCATTTGGATTTACATAGAAATCCAAATATTCCTTTACCGATTTATTCTTTTTATATAAATCCGATAACAAATCAACAAGTCTTTCCTTATCAAGCTTCCTTAGCTCTTGTTTAACTTCACTTAGTCCCATTGCTTATAATTAATTGATCATTCATGTTATGTCAAAATATATTTTATCCTGCAATATTCTTCAACTTTTGTATCATTTGCAAAATAATCATCACAAAATTCGTCAAGTTCCTTTTCGATAGATTTGTAATAACTCTCTTCCCCCGTTCCCCGTTCGGCTGAGGCTCTTGCCTCAGTCGGATTTATTCCAACAGGCTGTGCCTGTGCAACAAAATTAATATGTTTTACATTCGAAATCAAGTATGCACACATCTATTAATGATTCCATTCCTGTATAGTTACGGGCACTTGAATAAAGGTAATCTTCCTGTTTATCCACAAGACCGTTTTTTACCGGATTTTGATGAATATAATTGACTTTCTGCTCAATAAACTTTTGGCTGTATATTACTTCTGCATGATGCTCATGTGTCCATATTTGATATGTTTGCTTTCGCTTAAACTTGCCGTGGTATTCAAACACTACCCGCATCCAATCGCTACGGCTCTCAACGCCATCAAGTATTACTTCTAAAAACTTTTTGCTGGTATAATTCTTGAAATGGCGGATAAATCCACTTAAATCATTTCGTTCACTCTGCACCAACAGGGCTCCTGCCTCAATCAAACCTATGTTTACCGACTTTACCTGCTCCTTTATCAGTATTTTTTCTAACCTAGAAAATAGTATTTTTTTAAATTTATTCTTTTACTTTTCTTTGCTTTTAATATAGGCAGAGCCTACAAGGATACATTCGACTGAGGCATGAGCCTCAGCCGAACCACCTGAAGCTTTATTACAGCCTCAAGCCAACAGGGATGTAGTTCAACTTGTACTCCTCGCCGGGCCTTGCAGACCGCTCAGAGTCCTATTTATGTGAACAGTGCATTTATTCTAAATCGAGGACAATTGACAGGTTTTCCTTAATCTGACTAATTAACTCCTGCGGTAGCTCGCCCACCTTTTTTACTAACCGTTTATTATCAATAGCCCTTACTTGATCAATCATGATATCGCAGTTCTCAAGAAGATTTGCCATCCCCTTTTTTAAGTGAACTCTCAAAATTTCTGCCTCTTTCTCAATCTTGGTCGTTATTGGACAAACAATTGTTGATGGGTGTGGAATCTTATTTAGTAAATTAGATTGAATAACTAATACTGGCCTGGTTTTTCCAGGTTCTGTACCAATTTGTGGATTTAAATCTGCTATCCAGATTTCAAATTGCTTAATCTGCATAATCTATATTTTCAAAATCCTTGAGAACACTTAAAGACTCTTGTTTAACCAGCTCAGACTCCTTTTTCAGGTTATGCTCCAATATCTGGCGTTTCTTTATCCGATTATAATATCCAATTGCTTCGTTTATATAACGGTTTCTAGGTACTTTAATCCTACTTAGAATTTTTTCAGTTTCTCCAAAAACGGAATCGTCAATCTTTAATGACACAGTTTTCATTGCAGTATAATTTACCCGCAAAGGTATATACTTTTTATATATTACACAAGGATATTCTTTAGTGATTTTTTGTATTGTTTACAACGGACGGAACTATATACAGTTGGGGATTGCGGGCTTCATTCCTGTCGAGCTACACCGCTCCCGATAGCCATCCTTTCGTGTGGACACAATTTTTCTACTTTTGCATCCCATTATGCTAGACAGAAAATTTACCGACCTAAATGATGGTCGATTGGTAATAAGGGCGAATAAAATATTGAGCGACCTTTTCAGTAAG
>Ga0209319_1002143_pt1 | contig 13243 bp, 12 predicted proteins | sample RifGroE2_FD_184000 | JGI IMG/M metagenome (GOLD analysis project Ga0209319, IMG submission 184000) | Groundwater microbial communities from Rifle, Colorado - Groundwater E2 (SPAdes) (version 2) | ecosystem: Environmental > Aquatic > Deep subsurface > Groundwater | place: Rifle, Colorado, United...
ACAAAATTGTATTACCTTATAAATGGAGAAAATAAATACAAAGAAACAAGTCAAAATAATACTAAGTATAATGACAACCAATCAATTATTGAAGAAGAAGTAATTGAAAGTGCAGATATTGACGGTATTCCTTTTAGCGAAAGCAATAGTGACATTAACAATATTGAAGAAATAATTAATATTATAGAGCCTGAGAATATTCAGTCTATAGAAAATGATGTTAACATTGAAGATACTGAAGAAATAATTATTAGTACGAATGATAATACTGCTGTTATAGAAAATGATATTAACATTGAAGATACTGAAGAAATAATTATTAGTGCAAATGATAATAACCCTGTTATAGAAAATGATGTTAAAATTGAAGATACTGAAGAAATATTTGTTAGTACGAATGATAATAATCCTGTTATAGAAAATGATATTAACATTGAAGACACTGAAGAAATAATTATTAATACGAATGATAATACTGCTGTTATAGAAAATGATATTAACATTGAAGACACTGAAGAAATATTTGTTAGTACGAATGATAATAATCTTGTTATAGAAAACAATATTGAAATTGATGATATTATTAATGTTATAGAACCTATCAACGAAAATTTAATCAAAAAAAAAAACATATTAGTTGATATAAATCATGATAAATATAGTTTTGAAGATTGGATGCGTATTCTTCAAGAAGGTTCTGTAAAAATTGATTCAACAACAACTGTTAATGATTTAAATAAAGAAAATATTGAAAGCTTAATTGAAGAAAGCTTTATTAATAATCCCCAAACAATAGATGAAAAGACAATAGATGAAAAAGAATTAATTATTGAAAAATTTATAACTAACGAGCCAACAATAGTTCTTAAAAAAAATTCTTTCTTTTCTTCTGTTGATGTGGCGAAGCAGAGTGTTATTGATAATGAAGAAATTATCTCTGAAACTTTAGCTAAAATTTATTTAAAACAAGGGAATTATGAAAAAGCTATATCTATTTTTAAAAAGTTAATATTGAAATATCCAAAAAAAAATACTTACTTTGCACTCGAAATTGAAAAAATTGAAAATGAATTTAAATAATTTAAAAAATTAATGTTATGTTTTTTATAGTAATCTCAGTATTAGTCATTATAGTTAGCGTTTTGCTTATACTTGTTATATTAATACAAAACTCAAAGGGAGGCGGACTTTCTTCTACATTTGCATCGTCAAACCAAATTATGGGTGTTCAAAAAACTAATGATGTTTTAGAAAAAGCAACATGGGTTTTAGCTATTTCAATCTTTGTTTTATCTCTTGTTGCGAACTTTTCTATACCAAAAGCATCAGATGCAACATCAGTTGAAGAATTAAAAACAGATTTAAAAAAGAGCGTAGAAAAAGCTAATACTAATGCTATGGGAGGAGGATTTAATGCTCCGGCTCAACAAGAACAAGCTCCTGCTCAAGAACAAGCTCCTGCTCAACAAGAAGTTCCGGCTCAAAAGTAATACTATATAAGCCATATATTTTGTTTATCTAATAACCTTTTAAAAGGTTTAAATATTAACTTTAATTTTATTTATGAAGGCAATTATATTAGCTGCTGGATTAGGTAGTCGTTTAAAACCATTAACAGAAAGCACCCCAAAGGCATTGGTAAAAGTATGTGGTAAAACTTTACTAGAAATAACCATAAATAAGCTAAAAAGATTTAGCGTTGATGAAATAATTATCAATACATATTATTTGGCGGACCAAATAGAATCTTTTATTAAAGAAAATAGAAATTTCAAAAGAGACAAACCTATTGGAAACAGGAGGTGGAATTTTTAATGTGAAATGGTTTTTCGATAAATCTCCATTTATAGTATATAATGTTGATATTATATCTTCGATTGATTTAAAATCAATGTATGAATTTCATTTAAAAACAAGAACAATTGCGACCTTGGCTGTAAGGAATAGGGTTAGCAATAAGCTATTACTATTTAATAAATTACAAGAACTTGTAGGTATAGAAGATTTAAAAAATAATACTATAAAAATGATTAATTCAGAAGAAAATGATTTTGATAGATATGCATTTTCAGGCATCCATATTATTTCGCCGAAAATATTTGAATTATATGATAGAAAGGGGTCTTTTTCAATAATTGACACTTATATGGAATTAATATCTAAAGGAGCTAAAATCAATGCTTTTAATCATAATGAATCAAATTGGTTTGATATTGGAACTAATGAAAAGTTAAAATTAGTTGAAAACTATATTAAAAATAATACTATCAATGTTTTGGGAAATTAAAAATAATTAAGATATTTACCCCAATTATTTTTTTAAGACACTGTAAAAATGAATAATAAATTAACTGTTTTAATAATTGGAATATTTCTATTTGTAATAAGAATAGATGTTTATGCTCAAGATAAAAGAGAATTTTCTTATGATCAACAGAAATGGTTAAGTGAAATATCGGAGTATTTTGATAAGGAAATTAGCAATAGTAATGAAAATGTTGTAAAAACATTTAACAAAAAGAAGGAAAATAAACATTTTTTTGAACAATTTTCTTTAGTATGGAATTCAGATAAGTTTTCAGAACAACAAAGACAAGCTATTTATTTAACATCAAACAAAATGTTGAAAAAAAAGCTAAAAGCATTTCCTCATTTTAAGAATTATTTATTAACATTAATGAGTTTTGTTAACACAGAACAATCTCTTCAAAGTTTTTCTGCATGGCAAAAAACCTTAGAAAGCTTACTAAATTTAACAACAAGTACTAAATTTATAGAATTTTTATCAATTTCAAATAGCTTATTTTCGGAAAATATTTTATATCAGTCAAATTCTGTTACATGGCAAGCTGATAATAATAATTATCATTTTGAATTTGATTCTATTCCTACAATCATTTTTCCATCTTTAACATTAAAGTGTTATGCAAAAAAAGATAGTTCTATAATATTAAATACAAAAGGTTTATATTATCCTACTGAATTAAAATGGGAGGGTGAAGGAGGAAAAGTAACATGGGAAAGAGCGGGTTTTCATGAAGATTCTGTTTATGCTATATTAAGTAAATATACAATAAATATACAATTTACTTACTATAATGCAGACTCAATAACTTTTTATAATAAAATGTACTTCGATGCGCCATTAATGGGTAGTATTAACGAAAAAATAATGGCAGATGTAAAAAGTGAAGAAAAGGCAACATATCCTCGTTTTAATTCTTATGTTAAAAGATTTAAAATAAGTAATTTATTCCCCGACATTGATTATGATGGGGGCTTTTCATTGAATGGAGCTCAATTTATAGGGAGAGGTTCTGATGAGGAAGATGCCTACTTTATATTTAAAAGCAAATATATGCTTTGTATAGCAAATTCTAAAAGTTATATAATAAGTAAAGATAGAATTAGCTCTCAGGATGCAGGTATTACATTTTTCTTTGAAAAAGATTCTATATATCATCCAAGTATAGAGTTAAAATATTTAGAAAAAGAGAGAAATTTATCATTATTTAGAGATAGAAATAGTACTCCTATTTTTGATTCATATCATAAATTAGATATTTTAACAGAAGCTATTTATTGGAATTTAAAAGAGCCAAGAATGATATTTACAAAAGTAAAGAGTATAAATCCTGAGAGTGAGGCATATATGGAGTCTGCAAATTACTTTGATGTAAATAGATTTGAAAAAATAAAGGGATTATCTAATATAAATCCATTATATAAAATTAGAGATTTTTGTAGAGATATAAAATCAAATACTTTTCCTGCAAAAGATTATGCTTTTTATAATAAATCTCAGTTTATGGGAACAAAAACAATGCTTTTAAATCTTGCTGATTTAGGATTTCTTTTTTATGATTCACAAAAAGATATAGTAACAGTTAAAGATAAATTAGTTTTTTATACAAATGCTCGTATTGCAAAAACAGACTATGATGTTATAAAATTTCATTCAAAAATAAACAAACGGGATGAAGATAATGCAATACTTAATCTTCTTAATTTTGATTTGAAAGTTAATGGTATTCAATATATAGCTTTAAGTGATTCTCAAAATGTAACAGTAAGTCCGCGTAATGATGAAATAATAATAAAGAAAAATAGAGACTTTGTATTTTCTGGTCATGTAAACACAACTGCTTTTACATTCTTTGGGGATGATTTTTATTTTGATTATGATAATTTCAAAATTGTTTTTACAAAAGAAGTAGCGATGGGAACAAGGGTTCCATCTACAGAGAAGGATGAGTATGGGAGATCTAAGACAAAAAGAGTCACTTCAATAATAGAGGGAATTAAAGGTGATTTACAAATAGACCATCCAAATAACAAATCAAGTAGAAAGGTATTCCCTGAATATCCTATTATTAATAGCACAAAGGACTCTTATGTTTATTATGACGCAAGTAATATCCAGAGTGGAGTTTATTCTCGTAATTCTTTTTATTTTCATTTAGAACCTTTTAGATTAGATAGTTTAGAAAAAATGTCATTCAAAAATTTATCTTATAAAGGAACAATGGTATCTGCTGGGATTTTCCCTGATTTTCAAGAAGATTTAAAAATTCAAAAAGATTATTCACTAGGATTTGAACGAAAAACTCCCACAGGAGGTTATCCTGCATATAATGGGAAAGGCACATATCAAAATACTATAAAACTTAATAATGATGGGTTTACAGGAGATGGTATTTTAAAATATTTAACATCAAAAAATGAATCTGAAAAATTTATATTTTTCCCAGATTCTACAAATGCAGAAGTATTTAAAACAAATATAAGTGCTCAAGCAGGGCAAGTGGAGTATCCTGAAGTAAATGTTGACAATGCCTATATGCATTGGGAACCGTATAAAAATATCATGCATTTCTATTCAAAAGAAAGCCCTTTTGCTATGTATGACCAAAATTCCTATTTAACAGGTAATTTACGATTAACTCCAGAATATTTGCATGGGACAGGTTCAATTGGAATAAAAGCAGCAGAATTAGTTGCTAATTTATATCGATTTAAGAAAGATGATTTTCGCACAGACACCTGTGATTTTAGTTTGAAAAATGAAGAGTTTCAACAACTTGGATTTAAAACACAAAATTTTAGTGCCAATATAGACTATAAAAAAAGAAATGGGAATTTTAAATCAAATGGAGAAGCTTCCGTTGTGACTTTTGATATTAACAAATACATTTGTTATATGTCTGAATTCACTTGGTTTATGGATGGAGATGAAATAGAATTAAGTAAAGATGCAGATAAAATAGTAAATACAGAAAATATGACAACAAGAGAAATTGCAGATCTTGATATTTCTGGTTCTAAATTTATTTCAATAAAAAATGGTCAGGATTCCTTAAATTTTTATTCAGCACGTGCTACCTATAAGTTAAAAGAAAGTATTATTTACTGTAAAGACGTTAGTTATATACATGTTGCTGATGCTTATATTTATCCAGACAATAGGCATGTAACTATACTTAGAGATGCAGAAATAAAAACTTTAGAAAAAGCGAAAATTCTAGCAAATACTACAACTCAATTTCACGAAATATATAATGCGACAGCAAATATATATGGAAGAAAAAAATATTTTTCAAATGGAGATTATGATTACATAAGTACAGGACTAAAAAAACAAATAATACATTTTACTAAAGTAACAGTTGATGATTCACTTCAAACTTATGGGCTTGCAGAAATACCTGAAAATTCCGAATTTCAATTAAGTCCTTATTATGATTTTTACGGAAAAATTAATTTATATGCGAAGAATAGATTTTTAACATATAAAGGTTTGGCTAAAGTGAAAGAGTTATGTACTAAGGTTAATAGTTCTTGGTTTAAATTTGAATCTTCCATTAATCCTGAAAATATATTTATTCAAGTTGACTCTGCCTGTAAAGGAATTTCTAATCAAAATTTATATTGTGGTTTTATGTTGGCTAGTGGAGACTCTGCCTATATATATCCAACTTTTTTCTCAGAGAAAGTAAATACCCGGAGAGGTAGAGAGGATAAAAATATTTTAACATCATATGGATTTGTTCATTATGAAGATAATTCTAAAGAATATAAAGTTTCAAGTTACGACCGATTGGCTCAAAATACGGGAAAAGATAATTATATTAGTTTTAATACAGAGGAATGTGCTTTATATGGAGATGGGGATATTAATTTTTTAGAAAATTTGGGAGCATTAGAATTTAAAAACATGGGTAGAGTTTATCATTATTCTGATGTTGACTCTACTACTATAGAAATGTTTATGCTAGTAAATTTCTTTTTTGAAAATGATGCTTTAGATATAATAGGAGAGAGTTTGGAAAAAAACACAACATTAAAACCATTAGATCCTACTAATGAGCAATATATTAGTTCTTTAAGAAGGATATTAAAAAAGGAAGAAGTTGAAGCATCAATATCTCAATTAACATTAAACGGAAAATTTAATCGTTTACCTAATGATTTAAGAAAAACATTTGTTTTAAGTAACATAAAAATGAAATGGAATAATAAAACAAGCTCTTTTATTTCTTATGATAAATTAGGAGTTAGTAACATTTTAAAGAAACAATTATATAAATATACAGATGGAGTAATTGAACTTAAAAAGAGACGTAATGGAGATGAGTTAACAATATATTTATCTCTAGATGGAGAAAAAGAATGGTATATCTTTCAATATTTGACAAGAAATAATGAGATGCGTGTATTTTCCTCAAATAGCAGTTTTAATGAAAAGATAGAAAAATTATCCTCAAAAAACAGAACGACTAAATCAAAAGAAGCTGGTTCTGCTCCATTTTCTTTTAAAATAGCATCAGAAAGATTAAAAAGAGATTTTTTAAAAAACATATCAGAATAAAAGAAACAATGCAAATAGATATTATTACAACTTTTCCCGATCTTGTTAATCATTTTTTCCAATTTTCGATACCCAAAAGAGCTATAGAAAAAAAATTAGTTGTTGTAAATGTTCATAATCTTAGAGATTATGCAACAGATAAGCACAAAAAGACAGATGATTATCCATATAGTGGAGAAGCAGGCATGGTTATGATGATTGAACCTGTAGATAATTGTATTAGATATTTAAAAACCAAAACTATTTATGACGAAATTATATATACTTCTCCAGATGGAGAAAAATTTAACCAAAGTATAGCTAATCAATATTCTTTGTATAATAATATTATATTACTTTGTGGGCATTATAAAGGCATTGATCAAAGAATAAGAGACTATTTAATTACAAAAGAAATATCTATAGGAGATTATGTTTTATCAGGAGGCGAAATTCCATCTTTAATTATAAGTGATGCAATTATTAGATTAATACCTGGAGTTATTTCAGATGAAACGTCCGCATTATCTGATTCTTTTCAAAACAATCTGCTATCTGCACCAGTTTACACTCGTCCTGCAACATATAACACATGGAAGGTTCCAAAAATACTATTATCAGGAAATACAAAAAAAATAGAAGAATGGAAGTTAGATAAATCCATAGAAAAGACAAAAACAAAGCGTCCTGATTTATTAGAATAAAAATATGAATAAGTTTTATTATATTTACTAAATTTGCCAACTATAAAAAATAAAGCAAAATGAAGACGTGGGAATTATATTATAAAAGTCATTTTATAAAAATTACGAATGGTTTTTTTAGTGGAAGTGTTTTATTTGTTGATGGGGATATTCAAGATTTCATTTCAGGCTTTTCTATAAATAAAAAAATGAGTGGAGAAATAAAAATAGGCAATGGAGCTGGAGACCGAATAAAGATACGCTTAACACTATTAGGCAAACATAAATGTATTATTTTTATCAATGAAACCATATTACTCCCAACTTTTAAATAAGTTTTGAATGACAGAACTAGATAAGATCCAAATAGCTGGTAATATCTTTGGCGTTTTAGAAGTATATTTAAGAATAAAACAGAAAATTTTCTGTTGGTTTTTTGCTTTGCTTGGTGTTTTAACTTATATTTATATTTTTTATGTTGTAAAATTATATGCAGATATGGCTTTGCAAGCATACTATCTTATTATGACTATTTATGGTTGGTATTTTTGGATAAATGGAGGAAAAAACAATAGTATTTTAAAAGTTTCAACACTAAACAAAAAACAAATTATTATTATTAGTATAATGATTGTAATAGGGACAATAATAACAGGATATCTTCTAAAAAAATATACCGACGATCCATTTCCTTATGCAGATTCGTTTACAACTGTTGGAGCTATATTTGGCACATGGCTTATGGCAAAGAAAAAAATAGAAAACTGGATAATATGGATAATTGTAAACCCTGTATCAATAATAATATATTATATGAAAGATCTTCATTACACCACATACTTGCTTTATTTTATTTTTACTATTATGGCAATTTATGGTTATATTAAATGGAGAAAAGATTTATTAAAAAACTAATAATTTTAAAACTAAAATATTATGAAAATAGGAATTTTAGGAATAGGTCATCTTGGCAAAATCCATTTGAAATGCATAAAAGAATTAAGTCAATTTCAATTAGTTGGATTTTATGATCCAGATATAGATAAAGCTTTTGAAGCTGAAAAAGAATTTGGGATAAAACGATTTTCTCGAATAGATGATTTAATTGATTCAGTTGACATTGTTGATATTGTAACACCAACAGTTTCGCATTTTGAATGTGCAGAAAAAGCCTTAAAAAAATCGAAACATGTATTTATAGAGAAACCATTAACAACTACCTTATCAGAAGCTAGAGAATTAATGGAAATAGCACATGAAGCCAATGTAAAAGTTCAGGTTGGTCATGTAGAGCGATTTAATCCAGCATTTATAGCTGCATATCCTTATATAAATAAGCCAATGTTTATTGAATCTCATAGATTAGCGTTATTTAATCCTCGTGGTACAGATGTGTCTGTTATATTAGATTTAATGATACATGATATAGATATAATATTAAACGTAATAGGATCTACGGTAAAAAGAATAAGCGCAAGCGGTGTTTCTGTTGTTAGTGAAACTCCAGATATAGCTAATGCTCGAATAGAATTTCATAATGGAGCAGTAGCAAATTTAACTGTAAGTCGGATTTCTTTAAAGAATATGAGAAAAATGCGTTTATTCCAAAAAGACGCCTATATTTCTGTTGATTTTTTAAATAAGGAATCAGAAATTGTTAGAATGCAAGAAATAGATGGAGATCCAGATCCATTAGCTGCAATAATTGACTTTGGATCAAACAAACCAAAAAAACAATTATTATTTGACAAACCAGAAATAAAACCTATTAATGCAATAATGAAAGAACTTGAAGCATTTCATGAATCAATCACAAATAATTTAATTCCTACTGTAACAATATTTGATGGTTATAATGCGTTAGAACTTGCATACAAAATAATTGAAAAAATAAAAGAGGCAATGATTAATGACTAAATCCTTTTTTTCAACTTTTATAAGAAGCTCTATATTATTGTTTCTTATTATTTTCATATATTCATGTAAAAAATTATCTACAGATAATGATGTTCCATCTTATTTATCTATAAAAACAGTTGCATTAGAATCAAACAATTCTCTTTATGGAGAAAATACTCATAATATCTCAGATGTATGGATTTATGTTGATGATGTATTAATAGGTGCTTTTGAACTTCCTGCAAAAATACCAATAATAAAAGAAGGAACTTGCAAACTATCTATTACAGCTGGAATAAAAATTAATGGAATTTATAGCACAAGAGCTGCTTATTCTTTTTATAATCCATACATTGTCAATGTAGAACTTATTAAAAATAAAATAATAGAAATAACTCCAACCTTTACTTATGATTCAAATGCAAGCTATGAATGGCTTGAAAATTTCGAAAATAATGGCATTTCTTTTGAAAGTGTTTCAGAAAGTGATACATTTTCAATAATAAAAAGTTCATCTAATGTTTGCTCAGGATTATATTCAGGGGAAATAATTCTTAATGATGAAAATCCTATTTGCAAAATATATAATTTTAAAAATATAGAAATGCCTAGATTAAATTCACACGTTTTTTTAGAAATGGATTTTTTCTCTCCACTAGAAATAGAGGTTGGAGTAATAACAAACGAATCTAATCAAAGCATAGAACACTCTGTATTTATTCTAAATCCAACAACTTTTTGGAAAAAAGTATATATCAATCTAACGCCTGTAATTACAAGAGAAAATACAGCCGATAGTTATAGAGTCTATTTAAAAGCAGTAAAGTCAAGTAATATTAGTCAACAATCTGTATATATTGACAATATAAAACTTATTCAATACAGATGAACAAAAGGAAGCATACGTTAAAATATATAACATTAGATATTATTTCATCAATATTTGCTTGGATTTTGTTTATTTTTTACATAGGAAGCAATGTTAGAGGCAATATTTTTGTGTTTGGCATTAGCAACGTATTTTCATTTAATATAAACTTAGTCTTAATACCTCTATTTTGGTTATTATTATACATTTTATCTGGGACATATCGTTCAATATACAGAAAATCAAGATTATTAGAGTTAGGTCACACTATTTTAATTACTTTTATAGGAGTTATTATATTGTTCTTTTCTGTTATTATGGATGATATTAACGTTTATGGTTATTATTATAAATCTTTTTTTAGTTTGTTCTTTTTGCACGTTACGTTTACTTTTATCCCGAGATTTATTATAACATCAATTACTGCATACAAAATACAACATAAAATAATAGGTTTTAACACTCTTTTTATTGGATGTAATAGAAAACTACTTGAAATTTATTTTGATATTGATGGACAAATAAAATCTTATGGAAATAAATTTGTCGGATTTGTATCAATTAACGGCAATAAATCATTCAAAGATGAAATTGAAAAACATTTAAAATATTTAGGAAATTTAAATGATATAAAAGAAATAATTAAGAACTATAATATAGAAGAAGTAATTATTGTAATTGAAGATGAAGAGAAGGATAAATTGAACAAAATAATTAATATATTATCAGAAACGGCTGTAATTATAAAAATTAATACTGATTTAAAGGATATCCTATTAGGCAAGGTAAAAACATCAGGAATATTTAATTATCCTTTAATAGAAATTCCTAATCAGGTTATGCCTGAATGGCAAATGTATATAAAAAATGTTATTGATATCATTGTATCTATTTTTGCTTTAATATTTTTATTTCCTCTTTTTATAATTCTTTCTATTGGAATAAAAATGACGTCATTAGGTCCTATATTTTATTCTCATGAAAGAATAGGTATTCACGGCAAACCATTTCGGATATTTAAGTTTAGGTCAATGTACGTTGATGCGGAGAAAGATGGTCCAAGTCTTTCTAGTAAAGATGATAAGCGTATTACTTCTTTCGGAAAATTTATGCGTAAAACTAGATTAGACGAACTTCCTCAGTTTTATAATATACTTAAAGGAGAAATGTCACTTGTAGGTCCTCGTCCAGAAAGAATTTTTTTTATTAATCAAATTACATTAAAAGCTCCTCATTATAATTTAATTTTTAAAGTAAAACCTGGATTAACATCATGGGGACAAATAAAATATGGATATGCAGAAAATGTAGACCAAATGATTGAAAGGTTAAAATATGATATTTTGTATATAAAAAATATGTCTCTTTTCCTTGATTTTAAAATTTTAATATATACCATTATTATAGTACTCCAAAGAAGAGGAAAGTAAAAATAATTATTATTTACACACATGTTTTATTATTGTAAAATCTTTATTACATCAATTTTTTATGTAGTTTCACCTCTATTTTTTGACGCTTTAGAATAATGTTTAAATATTTTTTTTATTTTTTTTGTGTATTTGTAAAAATTCATGTAGGTTTGTAAGCTAATTTTTTATTTTTATTTTTAATTGAGTTATATAAGAATCCAGATAATGAAGCGTTTAACAAGAAACATTATTCAAATCATATTGTTAGCTTGTTTTGTTATTTCATTTAATTCATGTAAAAATAAAATAGAAGAGTTTAAAGTAGTTATTACGGTGATAGATTTACAAACTCAAAGTACAGTTGCAGGAGCTAAAGTAAAAATCTTTAAAGGAGATATATTAATAGAAAAAGATTCCGATGCGGCAGGCAAAGTTTCTCATACGTTTGATAACGAGGCAATTCTTGATGTTAATGCAACTTATTCAGATAAGTTTGGAGCCACTTCAGTTAGATTAATTCCTGATGAAGTTGTAGAAAAAACAGTGTATGTAAATTAGATATGCATTCTTTTTAAATAGATACGCTTTTTGTTTAATTTCATTTTTTTTTATAATTTTGTAATAAATCTTTGAGAAATAGATTTAGCAAATGCAGAAAAATGATAAAAATCTTTAAAAATATATATTTGTTCTACTATGAAGGTTTTAGGAGTATGACTATAGGGAAAAAGCTATGGTTAATAATTCTTTTTAAACTATTTATAATGTTTGGACTATTAAAAATATTTTTCTTCCCAAACTATTTAAAAACCAATTTTAAAACGGATAAAGAAAGAAGTGAATACGTAATCAATAAGTTTATTAATAAAAATCCTTAAATTTTTATGCTTGAAAATATAGATATTTCATTAGTTAACTGGTCAAGAGCTCAATTTGCTCTTACGGCTATGTATCATTGGATTTTTGTTCCATTAACATTAGGTTTAACATATCTTATTGCTATAATGGAAACAGTATATGTTTTAACAGGGAAAGAAGAGTGGAAAAAAATGACCAAATTTTGGATGACACTTTTTGGTATTAACTTTGCAATCGGAGTGTCAACGGGAATAATATTAGAGTTTGAATTTGGAACCAATTGGTCTAATTATTCTTGGCTTGTAGGTGATGTGTTTGGAGCTCCTTTAGCAATTGAGGGAATTATGGCATTTTTCTTAGAATCAACATTTATTGCTGTAATGTTTTTTGGTTGGAGTAAGGTTAGTAAAAAATTTCATTTATTATCTTCATGGTTAGTTGCTATAGGAGCGAGTTTATCTGCTTTTTGGATATTAGTAGCTAATGCATGGATGCAAAATCCAGTCGGAACTCATTTTAACCCAGACACAGCAAGAAGTGAAATGATAAATTTTTGGGATGTAATTTCTCCTTTAGCTATTAATAAATTCTTTCATACTGTACTATCAGGGTATGTTGTATCTGCATTGTTTGTAATATGCGTTGCAGGATGGTATTTACTTAAAGGAAGAGAGAT
>Ga0209319_1002145_pt1 | contig 13239 bp, 7 predicted proteins | sample RifGroE2_FD_184000 | JGI IMG/M metagenome (GOLD analysis project Ga0209319, IMG submission 184000) | Groundwater microbial communities from Rifle, Colorado - Groundwater E2 (SPAdes) (version 2) | ecosystem: Environmental > Aquatic > Deep subsurface > Groundwater | place: Rifle, Colorado, United...
GCGCGGAAAAGTCATGGTTATTTTTCCTGAAGGGTTGTAATTGCCAAACAAAACATCGGCAATCGCATTTCCACCTTCAATTCCGGGAGCCCAGGCTTCCAAAATAGCCGGTATATGTTCGTTTTCCCAGTTCAGGGTTAACGGACGACCATTGACAAGCACCAACACGACAGGTTTTCCTGTTGCAACAAGCGCTTTCAATAGATTGGCCTGGCTTTCAGGAATCCCAATATCAGAACGGCTTGCAGCTTCGCCTGACATGCTGGCCGACTCGCCTAAAACAGCCACAACAACATCGGCATTTTTTGCTGCTTCAACAGCTTCGGCAAGTAATTCGGCTGATGTCCGGGTTTCTACAACTTCCTTAATTCCCATGTAGGCCGCAAACGGATTCTTAATTCTTTCTTTCAGATATGGATCGTCGGTGATGTTGGCACCTTTGGCAAAAACAACCTCAACGCCTGACTGAACCGCATTTTGAATTCCCTGCAATACAGAGACTGTTTTAGAAACCTCGCCGGTTGACCAGGCTCCTAACAAATCGTCTTTGCTGTCGGCCAATGGACCAATTAATGCAATCTTTCCTGATTTTTTTAACGGAAGTGTTTGATTGTTGTTTTTCAGCAAAACCATCGAACGGGCTCCAATTTCGCGGGCAAACTGAAGATTCTCTTTAGTCAGCACTTCGTTTTTAAGCCGCTCTTCTTTCACATACCTAAAAGGATCATCAAATAGACCCAATTTATATTTTGCCTCAAGCACCCGACGGCAAGCTGTATCGATATCTTTAATGGTTACTTTACCTTCATCCAGCGACTTTTTCAAGGTATTCAGGAATCCCAATCCCTGCATATCCATATCAACGCCTGCCTTCAACGCCAGTGAGGATACGGCCTGCAAATCGCCCAGTCCATGCATTGTCATTTCGTTGATCGAAGTGTAATCGGTCACAACAAAACCCTTGAAACCCCACTGTTTCCGCAGCAAATCGGTTAACAACCATTTGTTTCCGGTAGCCGGAATGCCATCGATCACATTAAACGATGACATGGCGCTACCTGCCCCGGCATCAAAAGCCGCTTTGTAAGGAGGTAAATAATCCTGATACATGGTCAACCGGCTCATGTCAACCGTATTGTAGTCGCGACCGGCTTCGGCGGCGCCGTATAAAGCAAAGTGTTTGACACAAGCCATGATGGTATTGTCTTTCGAAAGATCATCTCCCTGGTAACCTTTTACCATTGCTCTGGCAATCTGAGAACCCAACCATGGATCTTCTCCTGCACCTTCAGCAACCCGTCCCCAACGCGGATCACGTGCAATATCAACCATTGGCGAATAGGTCCAGCAAATTCCGCTGGCGCTTGCTTCAATAGCGGCAATCCGGGCACTTTTTTCAATCATACCCAAATCCCAGGAGGAAGCCAGCGCAAGCGGTATCGGAAATCCGGTTTTGTATCCGTGAATAACGTCAACACCGATCAATACCGGAATTTTCAAACGCGATTGTTGAGAGGCCTCCTGAATTTTTTTTACAGCATCGAATGAATATCCGCCTGTAGCCCCGATTTCACCCTTCCTGATTGGTTCCGACATTCCTTCACCGCCAGCCAGGATTGCTCCGACATTTCCTGAAGAAAGGTTTATTTGTCCCAGTTTTTCTTCTAAAGTCATTTTGCCCATCAAACTGGTAACAAACGCATCCATTTTGGCGTTTTGTCCCAAAACCGACCAGGTAGGTAGAAGCAAAAGAATCAGCAGTTTTAATGTTTTCATGCAGGTACTTTTTTGTAGTTATTTGTATTTCGAGACCCGAGCATCGTTAATCACTCCACTCCAATTCATTCCAAAAGCAAAATCGTAGGTATTGCCATCTGCATCTACATAGCATTTCATATCGCGGGCAACGTCTTCGAATTGCTCCTCAACAGTTTTCATATCAACAGGCATCTGGAATGGCAGCAAGGCCGACGGTTCAAATGCACCGGAGATGATGTCAAGGATCGCCTGCGACTGAACGCCCATTTGAATCAGGATAGCATCGGCGCTTTTTTCAATTTCGGAGAAAACCATTGGGTTGGCAGCCCTTACCACTACAACAACAGGCTTTTTGCCCATTTTTGCTTTGGTTTCGTTCACCGTTTTCATATCCTGAAGATTGGATGCAGTAAACGATTTCCCCTTGTATGCACGGTTGGTGAAATTTTCAAACGGACTGCCTCCTGCAAGACTGGTTTCACGGGCAAATTCAGCTTTATATGGGCCGTATTGCAGGCTGATTGGCACATACCCATTGCCGTTCTTTTTTACATCATCTTCCAAATAACCCACTCCACCTTTCGGGCTGTCGATACAAACCAGCGCAAAGTCGGCTTCCTCTGGTTTAGCCACCACCTGAAAATATTTACCGGCCAATTCAGGATTAATGGCATCGCGCCAGCTTTCTTTGGTTTCAACGCCAAACCAGTTCCTTCCTCCCGGAATGAATTTTTGAGGGATATAAACTTTCATTTGCTTCTTCAGCGGAAGGGTTTTCTCATGGTTTTTCAGCATGACTACCGTGCGCAATTGGGCGTCGTATCCGGCTTTCATGAAGTCAGGATTTCCAACAAATTTTTCTGTTTCAACCGGATCGAGATAGGGATTTTCAAACAAGCCAACCCTGAAAATATTGCGCAGCAAACGCACTGCTGACTGTTCGAAACGTTTACGCATGAACTCCTCGTTATGAGCGGCAATACCTATCTTGTAAGCTTCAATCACCGGCCCCATTTCGTTGTTTCCGCCAAACTGGTCAACTCCTGCTTCAATGGCTTTGTAATGGCGTTCGGCTTCGGTCAGTTGTTCAACGCCCCAGCATTTTCCCTGGAAAACGAACACATTTTTGGTGTCCTTGGTAATCATCCAGTCGGTGCAAACCACGCCCTCGTAACCATATTTGCCGCGAAGCAAATCGGTAATCAGGTATTTGTTGTAGCTATTGCCCACATTTTCACCATTTACAGTATCCTGATTGTATGAAATCGTGTAATACGGCATTACTGCCGAAGCCATTCCGGTTTTACCTTCGAGTTTAAAGGCTCCTTCGGTAAAAGGTTTCAGATGATCTTTTATGTTTTTACCTGGGTAAACAGCATAAGCGCCGTAGCCAAAATGGGCATCACGACCACCTTCTTCAGGACCACCTCCCGGCCAATGTTTGACCATAGCATTTACACTTTTGTAACCCCAGCCTCCTGAAATTTCGTCTGTTCCGGCTGAAGTTTGAAAACCATCAACATAAGCCCGAGCCATATCAGCAGCCAGATTAGGGTCTTCGCCCATGGTACCGTCGAAACGGTTCCAGCGTGGTTCCGTTCCCAAATCAATCTGAGGAGAAAGTGCCGTTGCAATACCCAACGCACGGTATTCTTTTGAGGCAATTTCGCCAAACTGTTTCATTAACTGCGGATCGAACGATGCAGCAATACCTACAGTACCAGGCCACACCGAGATTTTACCTCCCGCCCCGGCATTAAATTCGGCATACCAGTCATTGCCGTGACGGGGATCAGAACTGTTGTTTGCCGGAATTCCAAAACCTATTCCCTCAACCAGCGCCTGTGCATTGTTGTTCCATTGCGCTGCAACCGAAGGACTCTCTACCGAAGTAATCAACACATGGCGAAGGTTATCGTCAGTAAGGAATTTTTTTTGCTGGTCGGACAAATCGCTTGACTGGACACCACTTTCCTTAAACGGTTTTGAGTTGTAAGTTGCAGCGCCAAAAGGTCCCCCTCCCATAGCCGGAATGGACTGGTGCGCGCTGTAAAGCATCAATCCGGCAATCTGCTCAATCGATAGTTTGGAGGCCAGGTCTTTCGCACGTTCGTCAACCGGCAATCGCCAGTCTTCATAAGCATCAAGTTTCCCGTCCTTGTTCAGGTCTTTAAACGCAAGCCGGTCAACGGTCAAAATTTTTACTCCTGAAGCCGAAGAATAACCAAGAGTTTGGCCTCCTTCATTGGTAATTTGTTTGAATGTTCCTTTATCGGTTTCAGTCCATTTGGGGCTGCATCCAAAGCCAGCGCCAATAGACGCTAAAATTACTAAAGCATAAAGTTTGGTTAGGTTTTTCATTAGTGTAGGGTTTTAATCGAGGTTTTACAATTTACGCATTAACCACATAGGCACATAGAACACAAAAAGAAAAAGGAATAAGGAAAAACTAAGCGTTCTATGCGTCTATACGGTTATCAAGATTATTTTGATACCAGCTTGCTAATTTCGCGTGAAGGTGTCAATGCTTTAGTTACTTTACCGGCATTCAATTCCTTTGCGATTTTAAAGCTCGCTGTTTGTTTGATGGCTAGTGACGAAGCACCAACTTTCAGCGCATAATTTCCGGCTTCTGCAACCCATGAAGAACTGGCCTCGTCGAATGATGCAAAATCTTTGGTTTCAAGGATGAAACTCAAGGTTTGCGATTCGCCTGGGCCCAACAATTTGGTTTTACCGAAAGCGGCCAGCGTTTCTTCCGGTTTTTTCATCTTTCCAGAAGGTGAGCCAACATATACCTGCACAACTTCGCGACCGGCAACCGATCCGGTATTTTTTACATCAACTGAAACAGTCAATTTGCCTTTGAAGTCAGAAGTACTTGATTTCAGGTTCGAGTAATCGAATTTGGTGTACGACAATCCATAGCCAAACTCATAAGCAACCGGTACTTTGAAGGTATTGTAATAGCGATAGCCAACGTAAATATCATCTTCATAAGTCATTTCCCAAGGCACACGGCGCATGAAAGAAAATCCGGATTGGTCGGGGGTATCATCTTTCTTGTCCGATTTTTCAGCCACACCTGGAAAATTCTTTGCTGAAGGAGTATCGGTATAAGACATGGGGAAGGTAACGGCAAGTTTTCCCGATGGGTTAACTTTTCCGCTCAACACATCAACCACTGAGTTTCCGCCTTCCTGTCCGGGCTGCCAGGCAACCAAAATTGCATCAGGCAAATTACGCCAGCTAGCCACTTCAATTACACCGGCTACGTTCAGTACTACAATCGCTTTTTTGCCTTTGGCATGGAATGCTTCTGTAACGTTTTTAATCATTTCCTTCTCAGTTTTGGTTAGCCTGAAATCGCCTTCGGTATCAGTACGGTCGCGGCCTTCGCCAGCATTACGGCCAATGGTAATCAGGGCAATATCCGATTTTCCGGCAAATTTTTTCGCCAAATCAGCAGTAACGGTCATTTCTGCAATGGGTTGTTTTCCCATCATCAAAGCCATCATCGGATTGTCATTTTTAGGAATTTGAGCCCTGACGTGACCCATATAAGCCGAGTAAACTGTTGTCAACGTTTCGTCCGGAGTAAATCCACCGTTAGTTAAACCTTCGAACAACGAAATAGTATAAGCTTCGTTTACGTCGCCGCTGCCGCTTCCACCTGAAATGAAATCGTAGGAGGTATTTCCGAAAGCAGCAATGTTTTTAGCTCCTGAAGGAATTGGAAGGGCATTTTTATCGTTTTTCAGCAGAACCATACCATCGGTTGCAGCCTGACGGGTAACCTGGGCATTTGCTTTTAAATTTGGAGTATTTGAATAGGAATATTTGTTGTAGCGCGGAGCTTTCAGCATAATAGATAAAATACGGCCAACATTACGGTCCAGAATCTTAACATCGAGTTTACCGGCTTTTACTGCAGCGATAATTTCCTCAAATTGTTTGGGCTGACCGGGTTGGATCATATCGTTTCCGGCGATCATTTGGGCGACCACGTCGCTGCCACCACCCCAGTCAGTCATTACATATCCCTGAAAATTCCAATCATTGCGAAGTATTTTTGTCAGCAAATCGTGGCTTTCAGAAGTGTAAGTTCCATTAATCTTGTTGTATGATGACATTACTGTCCAGGGTTGGGATTCTTTCACCGTAATTTCAAACCCTTTCAGATAAATTTCGCGTAATGCACGTTCACTTACAATAGTATTCACCGACATCCGATTCGTTTCTGAATTGTTGGCAGCAAAGTGTTTGATTGAAGTACCAACACCATTCGATTGAATACCTTTAACCATTGCAGCGGCAGTTTTTCCGGCAACCAGCGGATCTTCCGAATAATATTCGAAGTTACGGCCACAAAGCGGATCGCGTTGAATATTCAGAGCCGGAGCAAGCAAAATATCAGAGCCGTACTCTTTTACTTCATTGCCCATGGCCTGACCAACCTTGTAAACCAAATCGGTGTCCCAACTTGAAGCCAAAACGGTTCCAATGGGGAAAGCGGTGCAATAGTATGTCTTTGTTTCACCTTTACGTGTTGGTTGAATACGCAAACCAGCAGGTCCATCAGATAAAACCTGAGTTGCAATTCCTAAGCCGGGAAATTCAGATGAAAACCCGGCAGCGCCAGGTAAATATTTCCTGATTTTTTTTACCATTTCAACATATACCTGATCTTTCGAATCAATTGACCCGTTAAATCCCGGAGGCATTAGTGCCTGTAACGAATCGGGCATTTCGAAAAACATCCCGGTACCAATTACGAGCTGAGCTTTCTGATCTAAAGTCATCTTCGAAATGATCTGCTGGATCTTCTGATCGTCAGCCGATTTTGCAGAAGCTGCTTTTACCTGAAGAGCCAATAAAAACATGGAAAACACAACGGTAAAAACCATTGTTGAGCGAAGCCATTTAAGTTTCATATATGCTACAATTTAAGTTTAAAAATTCTCTGTGTCAATACGACGCAATGATAGTTTTTTATTTGTATATTTCAAAATCCAAAAAAAGAAATCATTTGATTGCCATTCAGTTGGTTTATTCCGTAACGAGCAAAGTAATGTGATGTGTTAATTATGCTGAAAAAATTAGCTTTGCAGGAGGAAATTGAAACTAAAATTGAACCGGTAACTGATGAAAAAAAGACAATAAAAATGAAAGATTTTCTACAACATATCTCGTTGGACTGTGTGGTTTTTGGATTCCATTCCAACCAATTGAAAGTGCTTTTGCTTCAAATGAAAAAAACCGGGACATGGGCTTTGCCGGGTGGTTTTGTTTGTGAAGATGAGTCAATGGAAGTTGCGGCTAACAGGGTTCTGAAAGAAAGGACAGGCCTGGATGAAATATTTTTACATCAGTTTAATGTTTTCAGCGATCCGCAACGCTCAAAACATAATCCGGCTGTTTCGGATTTAGTTCTGTCAGGAAAGACTTTCCCTGAAAAATCGTGGTTTGATCAACGGTTTATCTCCGTTGGATTTTATGCTTTGGTCGAGTTTTCGCAGGTTCAGCCTCAGCCCGATGAGCTTTCGACTATTTGTGAATGGATTAATCTGGAAAATATTGGGAACCTAATGCTTGATCACAATCAGATTCTGCAAAAGGCCCTGGAAACGCTCCGTATGCAACTAACCTTTCAACCGATTGGCTACAATTTACTTCCTGAAAAATTCACCCTGTCGGAACTTCGAAAATTATATGAAACCATTTTGTCGAAGGAACTTGACCGGCGTAATTTCCAACGTAAAATACTCACATACAAAATTTTAACCCGGTTGGAGGAAGTGAGACAGGGAGTAGCGCACAAAGCGCCAACTTTGTATAAATTCAATCTGGAAAATTACAAGCGGGCGCTTGAGGAAGGCCTTCAGGGCAGATGGTAAGTTTGATACAGAAATCTTGAGTTTACCTTTTTTTAACGGTTTAAAATTGGATTTAAATCTATTTTGCCCGTAGGGCATAAATGTCAATAGAAAAAACACCCTATAAATCTCTTGTCCATCAGGACATTAATCTAAACGGGATTAATTCCCTACGGGAAATTTGTTTTCGTGACATGCCTTTTCTATTCATATTTATCTCCAACGGAGAAAATTTAAACAGTTTTTTACCGTTCTGTCATTCTCAAAAACAAATCAAGATAACAAAGTCCTTAAAATGATTATTTTCGTTGCCTGATCAAAACCTTGAACCGATGAAAATAAAACCATTTCTGTTTTTCCTGATTCTGACTTTTACGTTTGCTAATTTTACCTCAGCAAAAGAATCTACTGATAACCTCAAACTATGGTATACCAAACCTGCCCAGAAATGGACGGAAGCCTTGCCAATCGGGAACGGACGGCTTGGCGCGATGATTTTTAGCGGGGTTGAAAATGACCGAATCCAGTTCAACGAGGAAACACTTTGGAACGGCTCACCGAACGACTATGCACACAAAGGGGCAGTAAAATATCTGGAACCCATCAGGCAATTACTTTTTGACGGAAAACAAAAAGAAGCCGAAGAACTGGCCATGACTGAATTTATGAGTGTGCCGCTAAAACAAAAAACTTACCAGGCGTTTGGAGATTTAAACCTTCACTTTCTTAATCAAACGTCAATTACCAATTACCGCCGCGAACTCGACCTGAAGGAGGCTGTGCACAAGGTTTCTTATACTTCAAACGGAGTTAATTTTACCCGTGAGTATTTGGCTTCAAATCCTGATCAGGTCATTGCCATACGGTTAACAGCCGACCAGGCAAAAGCTCTAAATTTCACATTGGATTTTGACGCCCTCCACGAAGCTAAAACGATGGAAGCCAGTGAAAATAGGTTAACCCTGAAAGTTCAGGTAAAAGATGGCGCTTTGCGGGGAGTCGCTTCGTTAAAAGTTGTTTCAGACGGAACGGTTTCTGCAACTGGCAATCAGCTTTCGGTTTCAGGAGCAAAAACAGCCACCATTTATTTAGCTGCTGCTACCAATTATATCAATTATAAGGATGTAAGCGGAAATCCGGAACAAAAAGTACAGCAATCTTTAGCCAAGCTGGAGAACAAAAAATACGAACAAATCCGCGACCTTCATATTGCCGACTATCAGAAACTATTCAACCGTTTTGATGTTCAATTTTCCGAAAATGAACGGTCAAAATTGCCGACCAATGAACGGATAGTGGCATTTTCGAAAGAAGCAAATGATCCGCAACTTCTGGCACTGTATATTCAGTATGGACGATATCTGCTGATTTCGAGCAGCCGCCCCGGAACACAGCCCGCCAATTTGCAGGGAATCTGGAACGATCAATTGGCACCAGCATGGGACAGCAAATGGACTGTAAATATTAATACTGAAATGAACTACTGGCCTGTTGAGGTGGCAAATCTCTCAGAATGTCAGGAACCACTTTACAGCATGATTGCCGATTGCGCCAAAACCGGAAAAATAGTAGCCAAAGAACATTATAATGCATCGGGCTGGGTATTGCATCATAACACCGACATCTGGCGTGGCACTGCACCTATCAACCATTCGAACCACGGAATTTGGGTAACTGGCGGGGCCTGGCTTAGCCGTCATTTATGGGAACATTATCTTTTTTCGCAGGATAAACAATTTCTGGCAGAACAAGCTTTTCCGCTTATGAAAGGAGCGGCAGAATTTTTTACACAATTTCTGATTAAAGACCCAAAAACAGGATACCTGATCAGTACTCCTTCAAATTCTCCTGAAAATGGAGGTTTGGTTGCCGGTCCAACTATGGATCACCAAATTATCCGGGCATTGTTTCGTTCATGCATTGAAGCATCAGATATATTGGGAACCGATCAGGAATTTGCAGGTAAACTGAAAGAAATGCTTCCAAAGATTGCCCCCAACCAAATCGGGAAACACGGACAACTTCAGGAATGGATGGAAGATCGTGACGATCCGAACAACAAACACAGGCATGTTTCGCATTTATGGGGCGTTCATCCCGGCAACGAAATAAACTGGAAAGAAACTCCTGATTTGATGAAGGCCGCGCGTCAGTCACTCATTTATCGGGGCGACGATGGAACAGGCTGGAGCCTGGCCTGGAAAATAAACTTCTGGGCACGCTTTCTCGACGGCAACCATGCATACGAAATGGTAAAACTGCTTTTCCGGCCGGTACAGATTGACGATGTAGTTTACACTGGTGGCGGCGGTTCGTACACTAACCTGTTTGATGCACATCCGCCATTCCAGATCGACGGCAACTTTGGGGCTCCGGCCGGAATGATCGAAATGCTGGTCCAGAGTCAATTGAATGAAATAGCTATTCTGCCAGCTTTGCCCGATGCTTTACCTTCAGGAAAAATATCCGGGGTTTGTGCCCGTGGCGGTTTCGAACTGTCTTTCGACTGGAGTAATGGTAAACTAAATAAGATTCAGGTTCTTTCAAAAGCAGGCCAAAAATGTATCCTTCGTTACGGTGATAAAGTTGTTGAAATGGCTACCGAAAAAGGCAAAGTATATTCGTTTGACGGGGAGTTGAAGAAATTGTAACGATTCTCCATGTCACCCCTAAATCCCCTGAAGGGCGGCGTCATCTAGTTTAGAGTCATCGAAGTGGGAAGCAATCCATTGATTTATAGACTGCTTCGTTCCTCGCAGTGACGAAACAACTTAAGTTCTTTCCTTAACTATATGACATTGGGATTTAGGGGTCATACCACCATTGATTCTGAACTACTTTTTTTCCACATTTGCATAACTTAAAAAGGTTGATCATGTTTCAGGTTATCTGGGAATTAAAAGTAAAATTCAAGGAACGCGAAAAGTTTGAGCATTTTTATGATGCCAAAGGAGAGTGGGTGAAATTTTTGAGTAAATCGCCCGATTACCAGGGAACTGATATTCTGGAAAGTGGCGAAGGAGATGGTGTCTTTCTGGTTATTGATGAATGGTTAACCGAAGAATCATTTAAAGAGTTTATTGCAAGCCGCAAAGCCGAATATGATCTGCTTGAAGAAAAGGCCAAATCGGTCAGCCGTTCCAAAAAACGTGTATGGATTTCCATATAAATACTGATTTTCTTTCTATTGATGATTCTGACAAAACAAACCAGGATGGATGTAAATGAAAGTTTCTTTTCAGCAATTGTCAATCAAAAAGATATTGAACAACTTATTGGCACCGATAAGATATTTTCCTTCATTATCGAAAAGTATGGAATTCCTCCAAACTGGACCCGACCACAGGGATTCATCACTCTTTCGCAAATGATTTTGGAGCAACAAGTAAATTTAGCTTCAGCAAAAGCTCATTTTCTCAAACTTAATGATTATTTAAACGAATTCACTCCATCAAATATTCTCAGGCTTACCGATGAGGAAATGAGAAATTGCCAGATCAGCCGCCAAAAAGCCAGATACCTTCGCACATTATCCCAGGCAATTCAGAATGACGATATTGACCTGGAAAAATTACCGCTTTCAAATGAGACAGAAATACGAAAACAGCTCACCAATATCAATGGTATTGGAAATTGGACCGCCGATGTTTACCTGATGTTTTGCCTCCAGTCAAAAGACATTTTCCCGGTTGGTGACATTGCCGTAGTCAATACCATGAAGGAATTAAGCGAAGCCCAAACAAAAGACGAAATTCTGTTGCTTGCCGAAAAATGGAGGCCCTATCGTTCACTGGCTGTTTATTTTTTGTGGCATTATTATCTGAAAAAGCGCAACCGACCTTCTGAATAACACCTGGTTTTTTAGTTTATTTCAATACTTATAATATCGTTTTATGCCTTACTTTTCACATATACTCTTCGATCTTGACGGAACACTGACCAATCCGCGACTGGGAATTGGCAATTCGCTGAGATATGCCCTTAATCAAATGCACATTGATGGCTACAGCGATGAAATCCTGGAGCGCTTCGTTGGGCCTCCAATTCAGGATGGGATGAAAAACCTGTTTGGATTAAACGAGGAGGATGCCAATCAGGCGGTAGAACATTTCAGGGTGTATTTTGGCGAAAAGGGTTTATACGAAAATGAACCGTATGCCGGTATTGCTGAGTTACTCAAAGAATCACACCTTTCAGGAAAAAAGCTTTATGTAGTTACATCAAAATTGGAAAAATACTCGCGTAGAATTATCAGTCATTTCGGGTTCGATTATTACATTACCGATTTGCAGGGTGCTGAAGCTACCGGGAAACACTCGGGAAAAGGCCAGCTGATTTCCCAACTGATGGAAAGATGCCAAATTCTGCCATCATCATCGGTAGTCATGGTTGGCGACACCCATTACGATTTGATTGGCGCAAGTGAGAACCAGATTTCCAGCATTGCCGTTGCTTACGGTTTTGGAACGCTGGAAACTTTAAGAAGTTGTAATCCCAATTTTATTGTTGGTTCGGTCGATGAATTGGCAGAACTGATTCTGGGATAAATAATTTTCTCTTATGTAACTACTTTTTTACGCCTTTCCATTCCGTCCGATAGCAGGTTTTTGCATGAAAACACTTTCACGCGGACGGTTTCATTCATGTCTTTTCCAACCCATGGCGACACTCCTTCGTCGTTTGCCCCGGGCTATTATATTTTACCCATTCTGGGCTGAATCCCCAAGTTACTGCCTTTTCACAAATTATTCGGTTATGGACTGCATAATTTTATTCTGGGAGACTGATGAACTTTCCTTTTTTCTTATTCCTTTTTCCTGACTATTCCTTTACCTTTTTTCTGAATGCTTTTTTCTTTATCTTGATGGCTTGATTTTTCATTTTTCACTATGGGTACTTTCCAGAAAAAAAAGTGGTTTGTTATTTTGAACCCACACGCAGGATCAGGCCGTGGAAAAAGAGATCAGACTGTAATAGCCAATTTGCTTAATAAAGCAGACTTTTTATACGAATTAGCTGTTTCGGAATTTCCAAAACACACCATTCAATTAACTATTCAGGCCATTGAAAATGGTTATCGGAACCTGATAGTCGCTGGCGGGGACGGCACATTGAACGAAGCAGTAAATGGCATCTTTAAACAAACCGCCTGCCTCCCTGAAGAAATAACGATTGGTATTATTCCGGTTGGAACTGGCAATGACTGGATTAAAACCTTTGGCATCCCCAATGATTACCAGGCTGCAATAAACATTATTCTTCAGGAAAATACCATGCGTCAGGACGTAGGGCGAATCACCTTTTCCGAGAGAGACTCCATCCAAACCTGTTGTTTTGCCAATATGGCCGGATTTGGTTTTGATGCGATGGTTGCCGAAAAAACAAACCAATTAAAAGATAAAGGGCGGAAAGGGATTTCACTTTACCTTCAGGCCCTTGGTTCAAGTTTCTGGAATTACCAAACCGCTAAAACCCGCATTATTATTGACGGAAAGGAAATCAATGAGTTAATTTTTTCGGCCAGCATAGGCATTGGAAAATACAATGGTGGCGGCATGATGCAAGCACCGGGAGCCATCCCCAACAACGGTCAATTTGAAGTCAC
>Ga0209319_1002149_pt1 | contig 13221 bp, 29 predicted proteins | sample RifGroE2_FD_184000 | JGI IMG/M metagenome (GOLD analysis project Ga0209319, IMG submission 184000) | Groundwater microbial communities from Rifle, Colorado - Groundwater E2 (SPAdes) (version 2) | ecosystem: Environmental > Aquatic > Deep subsurface > Groundwater | place: Rifle, Colorado, United...
CAAATATCTAAGCCAGTATCTAAAATTACTATGTCCGTTGATTCAAAAAACTGATACTTTATTTTATACTTTTTACATAAGTATTCTAGTTGTTTTTGATCGATCATTTTGGGTACACTCTCCTTTTTTTTGTTTTTTGTTTTTATTTTAGTGATATAGAAAATTAATCTATACCACTTTATACGCATAGTTATTAATTCTGTTAAATTCCTGTATTACATATTTGTAATCCTTTTTGTATTTATCGCAATAATTAATTAATTCATTAAATTTTTGCTGCAATATATCTTTTAAGTTGTGTGCTTTTTTAAGTTTAATATTTTGTTCTAAAGAACGAATATGCTCGATGAGTTTGAATGCATGTTCCTCATTAAAGTAAAGTGGTTCAAATCCCAATTCTTTTTCGAGCGAATATTGAACCTGAAGCATTAAAGATTCTGGCAACATAGCAATTTTAAAGGGGATACCACCGCTATAGAAAAAACGACGTTTATCAATGCTTTTTATATGCTCACACATTATCCAGCTTTGTTGTCTGACATTATATTCCATTCCAACAGGAACATGAAGCAAAGGATTTTTGAATTTTGTGGTAAGAGGGCAACCTGTTACAATACTCCCATGTGTATTACCCTTATTGTTAGATATAATTACAAACGGACGTTCGCCCTGTTGCTCTGATCCTTCTCCATACATTCCCAAATCCACCATATATAAGGAACCACGTTTAGGAATAAAATTTGCCCATGAACGATCTTCTTCGGGATCGGATTCACTATAATTACAGATATCGTATAATATTTTAGAAGTTACCCTCCCAAAACTATGTGATGCAATTCTTTTTAGCAATTGCCTATCTGGTAATTCATTATAATTTCCTTTTAATAATACAACAATAGGTTCTTTATTTAACAATTTCATATCTTTCACGAATTGTTCAACGCTTCGATGGCCTTTTGCCTTATGTACCATATAAGACAATTCCTTTATAGTCTTTTCATTTATAACTGATTTCTTTTTATTAAATAATAACATTTTCTTCACTCCTCATTTTTATATTAAATATGCATTATATTTATATGTTAGCACATTTTATTTAAGAATGCAATAGTTTATATTATTTTTTTATTCTAAAGTAGAGGGAATATTCCCTCTACTTTAGAATTTCTATGTAGTTACTAATTACTTAACTAACATAGAAGGACTTTTCGGTTGATTTAAAGCCATAAAAGAAGCTACTGAATTAGTTAAAATACCTGCTACAAAAGTAACTAAACCAGCTAAAATAAAATACTTTTTCATAATTTTCACCTCCTTTCAATCATTATATTTATATACATCAGTACTCATCGCCATCATCATACATTTGCTGATAAGACTGTTGTATTTTAAATAATCGTGTTAATAAATAATTAATTGGTACAATGTAGAGAAACACTAATATAATTGGTATAATTGTTATTAAAACACTAATTGATATTTGAATTTCTAATGAATATTTGCTAATTATTTCAGAACTAATAGTTATTTTTACTATAACTGCTAGAGCAAATAACATTAAACCTAAAAATCCAATTGTCACAAATGATAATATTCTGTCTTTAAAAATATTAGAGATATATTTAGCATTTTCATGTTTTTTATATGCAAAATAAATTAATAATATTTGAAATGTTTTTGCTGGTAGACTTACTATAAATTTTAATAACATATTATGATTTAATAATTCTATTGGTTGATTAAAACAGTGAAGCATTATTGGTATGTATATCATTTCTGTCATTGTTATTAAAAACATACCAAATATTATACTTATAATTATTTTATACCATTTTATTTTTTCTTCAATAGGGTCTGTTTTAATTAGGATATAATTTATAGAAAAATACAAGATGATAATTGAAACAAAAAATTTTAATATAAAATTTGGTATTATATATAAAAACACGTTTATACTAATTGAACTAGTTATAGTTGGTAACATAATCCATTTGATATTTTGTTTCCACATATATCTATCAAGTAAATCAAATCTTTTTAACGTAATCAGAATTAATAAAACCCAAATAAATTCTTCTAAAATGCTTATAGTTAAAAAATTTATCATTGCGTCGGTTATATTTTGTACCATCTACTAATCAACTCCTTAAGTAATCTTAACTTTTCCTTGTTTATATATTACCATAGAGTTGTCTTAGTGTCAACATTTATTTTATCATTTTATTATTTTTTTCTATTGAATAAAATAAAATAATATAGGCATACATACGAATTAAAATATCTCCAATCGACCAAATACTATACCAAACATCAAAAATATCGCAGATCGGTATTAATTTTGTGTAAGCATTCCCTAATATATGCATTCCATCTTTAACAAATTCAGGTCTTACATATCCTGTAAAATATGTACAATTGGGAAATACTGGCATCATGTTTGAATTTGCCCACATAGCTATATTATTCAAACTTGAACCTAAAATTAAACAGAATATTGCTAATATCATAGGTGAAGTTAATACTTGCATTGCTTCATTATTTATGTATTTTGAATTATCATTCTTATAAAGATTATATGTATAGACTAACGGAATATAGCTTAACAGTGTGACAGTTTTTATTAAATGTTGATAAGGTAAAAACCAATACCATTGATTCCAAACACAAATTTCTAAGTATATATATAGTAAAGCACATAATAAAGGTGGCATTATTGCAAATATGTATGGATATTTAAACATGTATTTTAACTTATAACCTTTTTTGCATTTTGCATAAATAAACACTCCTATAATGAATTCAATCAATAAAATATATCCTCCTTATATATAAATATTTTACTATCTAAAATCTTTTCTATATTATTAAATTCCCAATAAGGAATTCTTAATAATTTTATATTATTATTTTTAGCGTATTCATCTTTCAATTTATCGTGAATTTGTTGTTTTTTAAATCTTTCTTCTGCGTATTTAATTGGTTCATTTTTATATAATTTAATAGGTTTATAATGAAATTCTCCATCATACTCAATTAAAAAATTTAATTTAGGGATATAAAAATCATAAGAAAGTAATCTACCACCTAAACCAATTAATTCTTTAAATTCTTTTTGAGGAATATAATATAATATTTTATTATGTTTTTCTTCATTAACTAGTTTATTAAAATCTTTTTGATCAATTTTTATACAACCTTTATCAATTAAATAATTACTAATTGCTTCTTCGCCTTTGGAATATTGACATTCAGGACAACGAAAATCATATATATTTGAATTACCTATTTTTCTTGGATAATCCTCATGTATACCATCAGGACATTTCCAATAAACTTCCTGATTTGAATAAGGTCTATATTCATAAGGTGATTTATCATTTTTATCTGACCATATATCTAAAACTTGCGGGTATAAAGTACCTAAAGAATCCAGCGAGTGAACTTTTTTACCAACAGGACTACAATATATACATCTATTACCCATTGTGAAACGTGCAGGTGATATTGGATAACTTTCATGGTAATCTTTTTCTTGGCATTTAATATAAAATGTATTATTTGAATGTTTTGCTAATTTCCAAGGATTATCAGTATTTTTTTCATAATCCCAATATAATTCTAAGGCATTTTCTCCATATGTATTAATTAAATATTGAGCAAACGAATCTAAAGAATGTATCTTTTTTGAATGGCAATAATTACATCTTCCACCATTTATAAATTTAAGACAAGTAGTATCATAACTACCATGATAATCTTTTTCTTGACATTTTATATATATTTTTATTTTTCTACTCCCATAACTTATTTTCCAAGGATCATTGCCTAATTCATTGTTTTTCTCATAGTCCCAATACTTATCTAAGAAATCTTTACCCATATTATCCAATCCCCATTGAGAGAATGAACTGCATTGAACACATTCTATATTTCCTTGACCACTTGTAAAAGCACTAATCTTTTTCAATTCACTTTTATGTATTCTTCTTGGACATTTAAAGTAATATTTTTTAGGTGTTGAATATGTTATTTCATCAGGTTTTTTATCATTCAACTCGTAATCCCATCTTTTTAATACATCTTGTCTATTATTCTTAATGCACCAATTTTTGAATGTGAAACACAATCCGCAACTTTTAGATTCACCAGATAAAATAGTATGTGGAATAACATTCCATTCTTTTCCACATGAACATATATGGGGTATTTTGGTATTTGCATTTATATATTCAATATTATTTTTCAATCTTATATTCGTATCATTTTTCTTATTTACTTTTTTTAATTCTAATTTATATTCTTCCGTTGTTTTCTTTTTACTCAATAATATCCTCCTATTTTTATATATTTATATACGTCTAATTCAATTTAAATATTTCTACACAATCAAATAACATCACATCCTTTTATTAATATGTATAATTATCATTTAAACATATTATATTTTTATTCTATCTATGACAATCCAAATTGTATTTTTATGGCTTTGTCGATTTCATACATACGTTCTTTAGTAAGTTTAGTAATTTTAATTATATTACCATTAATCAAAAAAGAACTTTTTTCTATACATCTCGTCTGCTCAAGGCATACAAAACTAATTAATTTCATTTTGTCGCTACTATCTAATTTAACGTGAACTGGAATCTTACCTTTTGACATATTAGAAGTTATAGGGGCAAATTGAATTACACTAGAAAATGCATTATTAATATCATTTGACACTATTAATACAGGACGTGTGCCTCTAAATATTGAACTTTTATTTTCATTTAAAATTTGATCTTTGTCTAGATTCACTAAATAAATCTCTCCACGTTTAGGTTTCCAACTCCTCCAATCCACTTCCTCTTTCCTATAACATTGGGCATTAGCAACATTAACAACATTACCACTTTGACTTTTAACTATCATTAAAATCACTCCTAATATAATATTTTTATTTTTTCATTCTATATTATATTAGTATTCTGCCCAATGTGTGATTATTCATACCTTATTATGGCATATTTATTTTACTCTTTTGATAAATATTTTATCAATCTAAAACTTAATCTCCTTCCCTTCTATTTCTGGATTCCATTCATCAGTCTTCATATAATCCACTGAACCATTAAACCCACACTTATCACAATAAAAATCAACATGCCAACTTTCATATCTAACTAAAATATGTTCTTGATCTTCATTATTATCCATTTCACCACAAATAGGACAACATTTGATCCTTGGTACAATTTGTTTATTATTTGAAATAGAGTATAAGTATTTAATCATCTTATTCATTCTCCTTTATATTTTTTGGTGGAATATAATCACTCATCATTGCTCTAATCATATTCACACTTCTTGCTTTTATATATTATACTCCATTTCCTAATTCTACTTCATCCCATCTACTCATACGATAATTATATTCCATATTACAAGCAGCTTTAAATATTTTTATTGCTTTAATTCTATTATTTTCATTATAATACCATTTTACTAATTCTACTGCTTTATTATTATAAAATAAATCAAATGTTACCATATGTATTATTCTCCTTTACCTCAATAACAAATAAACAAAATACCCTAAATATACACTCGTCAACGGATGTGCAATCCTATCAACAATATTCCTACTTAACTTTCTACTTTTTAACATGAATATTCCTCTAACAAAATTATATACATTCAAAACAATCATTATTATAGGAAATACCATTAACCCATGCTCTCTATATGTATCATAACTGATTAAATAAAACATACCATATACAGAATAAATCACTACCATGAACACAATATCTAGTCTATTTAACAATTTCCTATCTATAAATTTCTCTAATCTTTCTATCCCTTCATCATATTTTTGTTGTGCAATATGCAATGGCGTAAGATAACTCTTAAATGAAGATAATTGCAATAAAAATATTACAAATGAAAACTCTAATAGTAATTTAGTTGTCATTATTTTACTATTCTCCTTCCATTTCATCAATAAATTCAAAATGATCATCTTCTTGATACAATTCCCTTTTACATACTGGACATATCATACTATAGAATCCTTCGTGATACTCATCAATATCATCGTCATTTAATTCTATAATTCCTTGACTCTCACATTCTTTTTCTTGATTTAAATCTAAACTAAGTCCACAATAATATTTAATTTTTAACAATTTTTATTTGTTCTCCTTCCCTTTCTAAATCATAATAAATGTCCTATTCTATAAAAAATACTTTTAAAATAAATATATCATTTCCCTGACTTCACGAAAATGTTACTTAAACTCAATCCCATTCTCATGTATTTCAACATCTATACTATCTAATTTTATTTCTTGTGCATCAGGTAATATAAAAGCGTTAGTCCATTTCTTTGTGCGACTTTCTCTAATCGCACTACCCCAAGTATATTTAAATACCTCATAACCAAATAATGGTATTATATTACAATTCTTCTTTACTTTATTGACACTTCTTGGATAAAATGAATCTTCATCATTAGGTCTTATTTCATTAACCCTAACTTTATAACCTAATTGTTTCATTTTAGGTATATCTTCATTAACAACACCTATAAATCCATCTAGTATATTATGTCCACAACAACATCCTGTAGTTTTTATACCTAAATTCCATAAATATTGTATTTCTTTAAGTATACAATTATCAATACATATTACAGGTTTTAAACCATTGCTTAATCTATAAATTCTATATTCTTCCATATGTGACGGTATATCTGTACAAATTTGATTATTATAACTTCCTATTTCTATATTGTTACAATTACACATGGTTATCACCTCTTATATTATTTCATCATTCCTATTATAATTGTTCTCCTTATAATTATCCTCTTTATTTTCTTTTACAACAACATAATTACAACACATACACATATCTTCAATTCCATCTCCATCAGAAGAAATACTTATAAGATTTTGCATACCAACTATTGTATTATAATGCAAGTCTCTAATAAATTGTTTACCGCATTTAGGACATATAAAAATTGATTTATTCATTATCTTACTCCTCTCCTTATTATATGTTCTGACAAATCCTCATAATTATTTAAATTAGGATTAATTAATACCATTTCTAGTAACCAATTTAATGCTATTCCGATTTCTTTACCTTGTTTAAAACCTAAGTAAATTAAATCGTGTCCATTTATTGCTAAATCTTTTACAGTCAATGGTTGTTTTTCTGAAATAATTCTATGACACTCTCCTATTAAGAACATAACATTATCTATTTTACTTTGATCTTTATTTTTAGAACCTTTAATATCTGCAATACGCAAACAAAATAAATTTTCTAAATTGTCAATTCCTACTCTATTCATAAACTTTTTAATAATAGATGTTTTTATTTTACCTTTTTCACTAAAATTAAACATGTGTTCTCTAACTAGTATTTTCACATCGTTAATAGTTTTATTGTCAAATTTTAATCTAAATAATATTTCTTCTGTTAATTTTTCTCCCTCAATATGATGGTAATAAAAATGACCTATTCCATTATCATCTAAAGTAAAACACTTAGACTTCGCAATATCGTGAAGCAAAGCACCTAATCTAACTTCTAATATTTTTGGCGTATTATCTAAAACCGCTAAAATATGTTCAAATATATCTTTATCATGGTGAATATTGTATTGCTTAAATCCAACACATTCACATAATTCAGGTATAATATATTGTAACAATCCAGTTTCTTGTAATAATCTAATACCTTTACTTGGACTATCAGACATTAATATTTTACATAATTCATCTCTGATTCTTTCCTTAGAAATCATTTGAATTAAATAAGCATTTTTAATTATTGCTTGAAATGTATTTTCTTCAATAGTAAAATTATGTTGACAAGAAAAACGAATCGCACGAAGCATTCTTAAACTATCATCTGTGTATCTATCTTCTGCTTTCCCTACAGCACGTATAATTTTATTCTCTATATCTTTTATACCACCAAAATAATCATAAACATTTCTATTTGCATCAATACAAATTGAATTAATTGTAAAATCTCTCCTAGACACATCTTCTTTTAAACTATCTGTAAAAAATACTTCTTCAGGACTTCTATTATCTTTATAAATTCCATCCTTACGTAATGTAGTAATTTCAAAATGCTCACCATTTAAAATTACAGTGACAGTACCATGACGTTCACCAGTTAATATTACTTTATTAAATAATTTCTTAACTTGTTCTGGAGTAGCATTAGAACAGATATCGTAATCTTTTGGGTTTTTATAATTAAAAATATCTCTCGTACTACCTCCTACAAGATAAGCATTGTATCCATTAAATTCTAAGTGCATAAGTATGTATTCTACTTTTTGAGGTATCATCATATATTAATCACTCCTTTTATTTAAAATTAAAATCAATTGAACTTTTCCTATCAATTTTTATATGAATCCAAAACATTGCAAACTAATTTAATTGTATTGTTAAATATTTTAGTTGTATACCATTCTAAATCCATTAAAAATTTTTCTTTACCATTTTCATCTAATTCAGTTACCGCAAGTTCATCCAAAGATTTGCCTTTTAATTCCTCAATACCTTTAATAATATTGTCATTAATAACTTCACTTTTATCCCATGAAATATTTACATTATTAAGATAGTCCTTGATTTCTTCTATTAATTTATTATTCATAATACCCTCCTATTTTAATTAATTTTTCTTATCCTCAAATAACTTACCTATAAATTTAGGGACTCTTACAAACGTCCACCAATTCATACATCTCTCATTTTCTCCATCTAATCTAAATGTATAGCCAAACATACAATCATATTTATTAATTTTCGATCTAAACATTGGTCTTTCAATAAAAAATCTTATAGTTAATAATTCTTTAAAACTTCTTTTGGATATATAATGAAGAAAATCTTTCATAATTGCCTCCACCTTTAATAATCCTAGTTTTACAAAGTATTGATTTATAAGGGTTTGCTGACTTCCAAATCGTTACCAAATCTGCCTTTGGTAACGATTAAATTTCAATAATACAATTTTCATCAGTAAAAACCAAAGAATTACAAATAGGACAGATATAAAAATCTTGAACTTTTCCATCATACTCTTTATTGTACCAATCATTTAATACTATTAAAAATTCTGCTTTGCAATCATATTGTTCACATTTTAATTTAATATATCTCATATTTATTTTCTCCTTCTAATTATATTTAATATATTAATATTTAATACTTATGAACCTCTCTCACATTTCTCCATTTTACAAATTTATCTTCATGTCCAATTCTAATATTAATACCTTTTTCTGAAATCAAAGTTATATCTCCATCAATATAAACATCATAATCTTTATGATTAATAATCGCAATTGCATAATCATATAAATTAACTAATTTTTTATTATTTGATTTATTAAAATTATTATAATTGTTAAATTTTTCTATTATACAATTCATTATTTAACCATCCTTTCAGATAATTTATCAAATATATCAAAAAACTCTTCTTCTGTTAAATTATTATAAATTTTAATATTGATATATTTTTTACCACATTCATTACATTGAATTAATTTATGTCCTTTATATTCTTTAATAACTTTTTCATTTAATTTATTACATTTATGTTCATTATTATTATTCATAAATAAATTCTCCCTTTTTTAATATAATCAACAAGGCAACCTTACAAATAGCTTCTGGTGCTGTTTTTGCATTAAGAATTTCTCTTTCATAATCATATTCTACATTATAACTATCGGCAGTTGGTATTATATTAATGAATTCCCCTTGTTCAACTAATTTTTCTATTACTGTCCAAGCATTGCCAATACTTGTACTATAATATGGTAAATAACTTAAATCAGGTCTAACCATTTTCAATTCATGGTATATTTTATCTTTACCCCATTTGAAAATATATTCTGCAATTAAAGCATCCATATCTCTTCCTGGTTTTAAATTTAAAATTATTTCTTTATTCATTATATTTAATCTCCTCCTATATTTATTTAATTATTTTCTTTGCCTCTAAGTATAATTTTCTTTTGATTTTTACCATTGTTGTACCATTTTATCCAATCATCTATATTAATCAATTTCTTCTTCATTCATCCAACAAAGACCACACTCATCACATTTACCAATTAAATCATACATATATAAAATATTATCTTTAATTAATTTATCTAGCATAATATTTTCATATCCATATCTATTAATACATTGTTGCTCATCTAACTCTTTTATAATCATTTTAATTTCTCCTTCTATGAAATTTACTTTTAACATAACCATCAACAATCATCATTACAAATAAAAAACAGCTACCTATAAACCAATATAATAATGACCATATACCTAAATTATTCCATGATTTAACTATCATATCACCTACAAATATACTTGCACCAATTAATAAAACAATAAATAATAAATTTATAATATAGTAATTTAATTTATTCTTCATAAATTTTACACCTGCCTACATTCTAATATCCAAATTAAAGCATCTGCTATAGTATTTTCAGGACTATCACCATCAAATCTTTGTCCAGGAACAATATCTCCAATTTTTTCTCCTTTACCTACAATACAATAATTTTTAGAAAGTAACCACCAATAACCTTGTTTTTCAATCTCATCTAACATTTGATCTAATCTAGGCAACCATACTTCATCATCTCTATTTTTGATATTTTCTATTACATACTCAATTTCTTTATTATCTAATCTTAATGTATTTATTACAAATAAAATAGGTGTAGGCCAATAGTCTGCCTTATGCCAATCACCACGTTTAGGATTCCATTCTAATCCCAATTCCTTTAATCTTTTTGCTTTATCATAAGAAATCATTATTATTTTTCTCCTTTACTTTCTAACTTAACAATTGCATAATTTTTAAGAAACTCTTCAATTCCAAAATTATTATCAAAATAAATTGTTCCTATAACTTCATCATTATTTTTATCTAATATACCTAAACATTCCATATTATGTTTATTATCATAGTCAAATACCGCATTAATAAATGTAATAGATTTCATAAATTATTTCCTCCAACTCACTTTTTAACAATATAGTTATCTTCTTTAATCATAAATTCACCTGAAATGTCCTCAACTTCTCCACAAGAACAAACTAAATAAAGATAATTATCATTAAGTCTATTTATAATACTAGGTTTTTGTATTCTGCCATACTCTACATCATAACTTGTCAAAGTTCTTACTTCTATATGTGTTTCATGTAATGTATTACTATCATCTTTATTACAGTAGAAACACCCATCTTCAAAATAAAAATTTTTCATGTAAATTTCTCCTTTATCAATTTTATAATCAAATATTTTACATATAGACGGTTTATTTAATTCTTTAATCATTCCATCTTTTAATTTTACAGTTACATTATTTTTATTTTTATCATATTTTAATCTATATCTATCTGCTAAATTTTTAATTAACTTTTGCATAACTTTCATTAATTAATTTACCTATTTATATTCCTTTGTCCATAGATATAAAATATTCTATATAATATTTGCATTTTTCACAATCAAAATCTTCAACAGGACATTCTATATACTGTGTATCTTCATTGTATCCGCATCTTTTTATATTTAATTCTTTAGCAATATCCAACATTATTTTCTTTTCTCTTTTTTCTAAACCACATTCATACTCTTTGACTTCAAATGCCTTTAATATTAATAATTTATCTTCTTTTGTTAAATTCATATAATTAATCTCCTTTTTATTATTTATTATGTATTTTGTCTTATAGGGAGTAATAATATAACTACTCCCTATAATCGCAATAGAATATTTAATTATTCCAATTCATTAATCATTTTTTGTAATTATCATAACATCTTTCATCATTGTCGTCTTCAAAACCTTTTAAATTATAATGAAAAGGACATTCATTTTCTAGGATATGTTTAATATTATCTTCTAATTCTTTTTGTAAATATAATCTTATTTTATCAATATTTTTCATATGTATTTTCTCCTTTTTATTAAACATTTCGCATATAGAAGGTTTATCTAATTCTTTAATCGTCCCATCTTTAAATTTTACAGTTACATTATTTTTATTTTCATTATGCTTCAATCCATATTTATCTGCTAATTTTTTAATTAACTTTTGCATAGTTATCTAACATCTCTCTCATACAATCCAAACAATAATCTTTCTCATTTTCATCAGGTTTGCTACCACTAAAAACATTATATCCTCTATATTTTTTACCACATAAATCACAAAATTCATTCCACACATACCAATCACCTGATTCATTAATATCCATGTATGAAATTTGTTTAATATCAGTTTTCATTATAAAATCTCCTTTACCATCTTTGTAGATTTACAGACATATTTTTCATATATTCATAATAATATTTATTCCATTCTTCTTCATTTTCAATAATTCCTTTTTCAATTAAAAATTCAATTAATACTTCTATTAAATCTGGTCTTACCATTTTATTTTTCTCCTTTAAAATATTCATCAACTAATTTCTTAACTTCTTTCATATCTACTTTGCCTTTTAACTCCTTGGATAATACCTTCATTGCTTCACCAATATTATTACCAACATTACCTACACTCTCAACAACATTACTAATAATGCTTTTTACTTCATCAATACTTAACTTCTCAGGCAAATATGATTCAAGCAATAATATTGCACTTTTCAATTCAACAATTTTTACTTCATCCTTTACAAAAGACAATTCTTTTTTATATTTTTTAAGTGTTTTTTCTGTTACAGTAATAATAACATTCTGGTTAAGTTTATCTTCGGATACTCTCAATTCTTTTGCCTTTGTAATAATATCTGATTTAAGAATGCGTAACACAGATAATTTATTTTTATCTTTTTCTTTCATAGCTGATTTAATTTGATCGTTAATTTGATTATACATTATAATTCTCCTTTTTATTATGTATTTTATTTATTTATGTATATCTAGGGAGCAATCAATAATAAATCGCTCCCTAAATTTAAACTAATCTCAATTGTTTTTCTTCCTGTTTAACATTAAAGATATGCTTTACAATCAATACTATTTTTATTTATTTTTTAAATTTATATTAGCGTTTTATTATTGTTTTATTTTAAATGTCCAACCTTTATGTGTCTTTTTACTTCCTTTTAAACATTTAATTATTGTCGATGAATCTAATCCATGTTCTCTAGAAAATTTACTT
>Ga0209319_1002156_pt1 | contig 13187 bp, 4 predicted proteins | sample RifGroE2_FD_184000 | JGI IMG/M metagenome (GOLD analysis project Ga0209319, IMG submission 184000) | Groundwater microbial communities from Rifle, Colorado - Groundwater E2 (SPAdes) (version 2) | ecosystem: Environmental > Aquatic > Deep subsurface > Groundwater | place: Rifle, Colorado, United...
ATAATCGTTTCCCTCTTCGTCTTTAATATCTTTCAGAATGGCATAAACTTCTGAATATCTATCAGCGACAATTTCGGCGTCCTCAAATGTTTTGGTCATGGGTGGTTCTTTTTTCGTCACAGTTTCGGAAGCTGATTCTTTATCGATTATTTTCGGAATTATTTTGGGGCCGACGGTTATGAATCCATTTTCGCGCTTGAAATCTTTAGCATCTTCAATTATATTTGGTTTTTCGCTCGACGATACTCCAGTAATTCGTTTGAATGTATCTGGATTTACGAATATTTTTTCGTCTTCGGATTTAATCAATCCTTTTAATAATCTAGATAATATACCGACTTCATCAGTTTTCACGCCAGTCGCAATTGAGCCATTCACTAAGCTGCCACCGTATATTTTTGATGACACTAAATCTCTGAGTGTTTGTTCAGAGATATCCATTCCGTAAACGGATTTGTCACTAGCTAATAATCCGAGAATATTATTTATGATTGTTTGAATGGTGTTTGTATCACATGAATGCAATATAGCAATACAACTTCTGATTAATGATATTAAATCGTTATTTCCTATAGCTGATGTGGGATCTTTTGTAATTCCAGCGATAAGTGCGTGCCAAGTATTGCGAGCAATTACTTGCAATGATATTTTGAATTCATTACCAAATGCTCCTCCTAATTTGTCTGTGGAATATTTCTTTATGAATCCCATAGTATCATAATCTTTGTGTTCGTGGTATATAATATTTTCGAAAGTCCATTTATTAGCCCATTGCATACGAATAAAATCTGGGCCTTTCATACTTGAAGCATCATTGTGTTCAATTAATTCTAAAATTTCTGCCAAAATATGTGGTGGATTTGCTGTTGTGTTCGAATATGCAAGATCGTGCATGAAAGATATTTTTGGTGTAAACGGGGAAATTTCATTGTAAAATTGTGTGACAGTATCAATAAGATAATTAAGTATTTGATGAACATTTCTGCCATTATATTCGACACTTGTTTTCATGGAAGATTTAGCGGCTTCTAATCCGTTAAGAATGTATGGAATAACACTGACAATGCCTCCAACCCAAACATGATTTAATGTTGAATAATCTGCTTTTTCCTTATTGATACCAGAATTAGAACGTAACAATATATTTTGTGTAGCAATATTATTATATGCTCCATGAGTTGTTCTGTTGTAGAATATTTCTCTGGATTTAGCTTGAACTGATGGTAATTTGGTGAAATCAGATAAACCACTATGTGAAGTTAACATTTGGAAGAATTTATATGGTATACAGAAATTAGTTGTATCACATTTGGCAATTAAATAAACAACCCAATCCAACCAGCTATATTCTGAAGATGTAATACCACTTTTGGCTAAGTTTTGAGATTTAAAGAATACGCTATAACCATCAATTTGTGTATCTAATGGATTTGGCGAAGTTATGAATTCTATTTCTTCGGCTGGCATAGCTTGATCTCTAAAAGCTGGAATTACACCAGCTTTTGGATAACATGGTGGTGGAATATGCACCTCTGCTTTATCAACGTCGTAAGACTTAAGATTTTCCAACATATTGTCACCCATTAATTGATTCTTATTGCTAATGTCCCTAGATAAAATATCCTTAAACATTGTTTTGGTGTGATCGCTAATTAATTTAATGGCTTTATCGTTTAATCCAGGATATGAAATGAAAGCACGAATGAAATGTTCAAAATCGGATACGAAATTACTAACAGTATGAGAATAGAAGTCCGCCAATGTTTGAGCTTTAATTTTAGGATATAATTGTCTGAGAGTTAATATGTTATGAGACACAAACATTTCTGTTTTTCCTGAAGATTTTAATTTCAATTCTGTCAACCTGGGATATGTAGATTCATCCATTGGGATCCAAAACTTAGGAAGTGAAAATGCTCCATTTCGGCTTAAATCGTAAAAAGCGTTTTCTAATAATACGGCGTTATAATGTGTGACAGTTGGATTATCTATGAAATAGTATTTATATTCCAATTTTCCGTTCATAACTTTCGCGTGAATATCTTTAATACTCTCGTTCTTACCATTAATTAGTATGTTATCATTCATTTTATAATCTTTTAGTTTAGCACCAGAGTTTGTTATGCCATATTTAACCAAATCATACAATGAAAATATATTGCTATAAGATCTAACTGATATTAATAATGGCGTAATGACTAACTCCATAAATTTATAATAATCATGCAAATTATCCTGGAAATTATTTGGATTTGTTATCAAAGCTTTTAATTCATTAAGCCTGTTTTGTTCTGGTGTATTTTTGATTTTATTATATGCCATACCGAGTCCACGTTCGAAATATTTAGCCTGTTCTTCTTCAGAAATACCTGAATCAAACATAGTTGAAGATATGACAGATGTAATATCTGATGTTAATTTAGATAATTTCTGATCCACAATATTTAAGAATTTTTTACTTAGCGTTCCGGAATTTCTAACCATGTCCATTTGAATCTTATTTGTGAATAACATCGAAGCCATAAATTGATTAAATAAATTGTCAATAGCTTGAGTTAATTGACTTGCTGGATCTCCAGTGGTTTGTTTCCATATTTCATTGAATAAAGAAATACACATTTGTAATTGTGTCTCAGTTAGTGATTCAATAGTTGCGTTTTGGCGGGATTTATGGAATATTTCATATAATGGATATAATGAACTAACTTTTGTGATATACATCACCAATTTCAATTCATCACCTTTCATCGCGTTATATTCATCCTCCGTTTTACAATATTCTGTGATGAAATATCTTGATAAATAAAATGCTGAAATATAAAATGGAGTGGCCATTGGATTAATTTCGGAACCGGTTACAGACATTCTGCTTGGTAAAGAATCGAAAACAGTTCCACCACGTAAAATACCACTAATTCCAAGTGGAACATTCATTGTGCCTTCATATTTAATAGTCCAATATTTATCTATTGAGTTCAAAATATTTGTAAATAAAGATTCTACGATATAATATGTAATATCTGTAATGTCGGAAGCATCTGTAACACCAACAATTCTAAAACCTATTTCATTAGATCTTGTAAATGTTTTGAAAATAACGTTTGAATTATAGCCGTTATCTTTGGGTGCAATACTATCGTTCAAGTTATCGATTCCGAAAAATGATTTTCCAATATTCCGGTTTGCTGGTTCTGCGATTTTTGTTTTAATAATATTAGCGCCGGAGTAGTCTCGCGACGTTGCTAATTTGTCACCTTGTTTGAAATAACTTTTCGGATCTTTCGAGTATTCATCGCCAAATTTGTTGTCGAACATCATTAACAGAGGAACAGCAACACCGAGTGTATTGTCGAGCGTGCTGCCCAGCGCGCCAATCGATTTCTGCCAAACGTTACCACCATTTATTGTGGATAATATGGAAGTTTTGGGTTCTGAATCCAATACGAATCCTGATTTGGATAAGTAAGTATTACTGGCGTTCAACGTCGCGTTCAATACACATTCTACATCTTTTAATTCATAAAATCTTTTTGATTCAATCATTTGCAAATCATCACAATCAGCCCCAAATGATGTCATCAATTTTATATACCAAGCATTCAATGGAACTTTCTTCATCATTTCGATATCCGGTTTCGTTGAGGATGATTTCGAGATAGCATCCGCAAATTCGTTGCTATTTGCTGCTTCGTGATATAATCTTTCATATTCAGAAGCAAATCTGTGAACAATTTCATAATATGTAATTTCTTCTTCAGTGCCGCTGGGACCAAATTTGAATAGTGGTTCAGCCTTAATGGATGTCAAAACTATTAACGAAGTAAGATTATCAGCGAATTTAGACCAATCAAATGATTCTGTAACAATACCAAGTTCATGATATAATTGAGAAATGAAAGAAATATATTGACTTTTAAGTAGCAATGCTTTAAGTTGTTTAATTAATTTGAATATCATACCAAAGTTCTTAATTTCGAGGGTTTTATTTAATTTCTTCATTTGTCTGATAAATTCGTTGGTCATTTTCATAGATTTGAATGATAAGAATGCTTTTTCAATATTTGATATTTGTTCTGGAGATAATACATGATCTTTGTTATTCAATCTTTCTTTCATTAACATTGGGTCGAAAGTTCTATGGAAATACAAAAGCAAATCCATTTGTTGATTTAAAATGGCTTCCCATGATTTCTTAATCATTTCTTTGTTATTTATTTTTCTCCTTGTGGTATCGACCAAATTTCTCCAAGCAGATTTCTTTTCTTCGAAATGTTCAATAATTAATTTTTCTTGTTCACCTCTGTTTTCCAAATACATATTTAAACGTTGTTTAGCATTACCGAATGAAGATTCATTTCTGTAAGCAGCAATTGTGGCGTTTAATCTCCTGACAGCATCGGTATATTCTGAAAAATCTTTATGAGTTAATCTACAAGGACGTTTCAAATATTCTGTAATGATAACAGATGTTTCTGATAAATTTTTATAAGTTTTAACGTAATCTGCTCTTAATTTTTGAACTTGATTCATAGTTGATTTTACCAAATCGGCGACATTATTTAATGTATTGACAACTCTAGATGTATCGGCATTAGTTAAAGATTTTGCGTTCGCAATTGTTTCATTAATAGCACTTAAATATGAACCACCATAATTCTTGTAACCTAATAATCCTGTTAATAAGGAAGTTGTTCGAGCATCTTTAATACCAATTGAATTTAAACCATTAATGAAAGCTGATAATTTATGGCGATCGATATTTTTAGGATCACTGAATGTTACGGCATTAATATCAGCGGTAAGTGTTCTGTATAATTTTTCATAAGAATCATTAAATGATTTCTGTATGCTGGTGAAATCTTCAATCATTTTTTCTGAAAATGTTTTTGATTTTGAAGTTTCACCATCACCACCTGACATATTTCTGGATGGCCTATCAACATATTGAACTTTATCAACGTATTTAACTTTATCAACATATTGAACTTTTTCATATGGAACTTTTACTTCACGATCTAAATATTTATATTCAGTTCTTGGAGCTGATTGAATATATTGTGTAACCACTTTGCGTTCTGGTTTAATATCAGAAGCAATACCAATAACTCTGAGAACATTATTAGAATTAAATCTTCCGAGAGCATCATGAGCTGTTGAATGACCATATTTATTTGTAACTTTTTGATTAAATCTGGTAAGTCTGGGGATATAATCATGAATAATGAATTTAATACCATCGCTATAGGATTTTAGATTACGTTCTTTTAATGTTGCTTGTAATGATTGTGCAAATTTAATAGTGTCATCACCAATTCCAGAACCTCCACCAGACATATTACGTGGTGTTGTGCCATTTTCTTTGAGTGCATTTTCAAAAGCAGCACGTTGAAGGGATGAATTAACGTTTGCAACAACAATATCGGTGGATTTTTCTAAAATATCATTGAATCGTTTGAGACCTTTCCTTAAAAATCTAGAAACTCTGAGTTTTCCTTCGTTTGATAGCTGATTGAATTCATCATTATTCACTACAAGATCATAAGATATGTAATTACCTTTGGTAGCATTCTTTGGCACCAAACCATATTCACCAGAATAAATTTTCACCATATCTGAATCATTAACTGAATTTTTCATATATAATGGATCATATTTTTGTGAATCACGCTTCTTATCTGAAATTGAAGAAGATGCCGATAAATAATCCCAAGAATCTGATACATATGAAATAATCTTCATGGCATTTCCGAAAGATCCATTAACATCAAATCCTGTAACTTTTGGGTGATTGAGAATTTCATAGTTTTGACGAATTTGTGAAAACAAATCTTCGAATGATGAACAAATAGACATATCATATTTAATATTCAGATATTTAACATCACAAATTGAATCTTGATCATCGGAATATGTTGTGAATAAACCCAATAATGATGAATCTGGAATTTCTGAGCACATCTGCCTGTCAAATTGTGAAGGTGTTGAAGCAAAATGTTTCTTAGTTTCACTTGTTAGATATAATTCGAAAGCATCCTTTGAAATACCAAGTTTTTCATATTTATTCATAAACATTTTGTATACGGATGGAATTGTGCAAATCATGAATTGTATAAATCGCTTAATGTTTGTGTTATGAGTGCAAGAATACACGGTGATAAGTAATTCACGAGCTGCTGATAATGAAATTCTAGCTTTTTCACCATCAATTAATTCTGATGCAATTGTTTCCCTAATGTATGTAGCATTATTTGATTTCCTGAAAATCATCATCAATAATTCATTAAATCTTTTATCGTTACAGGCATTATTGAGATGATTAGATAATTCAGTTCTGTCTATTTCTTCGGAAATGTTAAATGAAAAAATTGAGTGATATAATTCACTTCCAAAAGTTGTCATGGACGACGAGTTGTCGAAAACGAGACGCTGAGTTTCCGCTTTCATTTTATTTACACGGGAATTAAAAAAACTTTCAAAGTCAACTACGATTTCACTTAATTTTGATTTTTGATATTCACAATTTACTAATATGCAAATGAATAATTTAAGCGAATCGGAATTATCAGATGCAGCTGAAGCAATTAGTATGATAGAACAAATTGGTAGATTGGATGATGGTAACCTTCAAAAAATAGAAACTTTGGAACGTGAAATTTTGTATCGTAAATTCTATTTTCCGGGCGGAACTGCTAAATTAAAAGTTCAAGATAATAATGAAGATTCAGATTTATTTACCAAATGGGATCCCAGATATATACAAGAATACATTATTAGTGCGCAACAGAATGGATTTCATAGATGGTTCTTATATCATGATGGTTCTGAAATTAAACAAGCAAATTTCACGGATGCATACGTAACGTTTTTAGAATGTGTAGATTTCGAAAATTACAAATTTCCATTTAAATCCTCATGTAATTCAGATACACCTTATGGCATGATGGCTGGTTTAATTTATTTCGACAAAGTTCAATCATTTATCGATGAATACGGAGAAAATCTTGGATGCACAGAAAAATCTTTCAGTAATGCTAGTGCTAAAGGTAATAATAAAATTTCTGTTTATTTATCGAAAATTTCAAGTTTCATAGGTCAAACCGAAAAAAACTTTAATGATATAGGTTACACCGTGAGAGATGACAAACTTTCTTTTGCAGGTGATTTAACTGGTGAAATGGAAAAACACAAGCGTGAATACGAAGAATATAAAACAAAAATATGGAATATATTATCTGGCGTGAAAGCATTGAATTTATGCACTAATAAAACTAGTGGTGTATTTGTTGGCGGTGTAACAGTTACACAACAAATGCAATGTGTTCAGCGAATAAATGAAGCAATTGAAAAACAACAAGTTGAACCTGAAACAGTTCCTGAAACAGTTCCTGAAACAGTTCCTGAAACAGTTCCTGAAGAAGAGAAAATTCCTGAATCTGGAACAAATCAAGATGATGATGTTCCAAATGCAGAATCTGAAAACCAAGTCACAAAAAAAGAAAATAATTTATGGAGAAATATAATAATATTCATTATTTCGTTCGTGATCGTGGTTATTTTCGTTTATGTATTATATTTGTATATACGGCGTAAAATGATTTCAAAAGCAGTCGAAGGATTTCGACAGATTGTTCTTGATTAAAATTTTTATCATGAAGAAATGGACTTTCAAAAATATATGGAGTTAGAATCTGGCGAAGAAATAGTCGAAACCACAAACAACGAAGAATTGCATGTAGAATCAACAGGGGATGATTTAATACATGACCCAAGCGAAGAAATAAATAATAAAAATTGGGATGAAATTAATAATATTATGTCTCAAGATTCATTACAAGGCGTTGTCGTCGACGATAAAGAATATGTAATAGATGTAGATAGTTCCGGAAATATGCGAATGATCAGTGCTCGTGATATAAATGAAGAAGAAGAAGAAGAAGAAGATATTCCAATCAAAGACGAGGAGGATGATATTCTAAATGAACAAGAAGATTCTGAAAAAGAAGATTCTGATCGTGAAAATATTCTAAATGAACAAGAAGATTCACATGATATCGTTTCTGAACACATATTGGAAAAAGATTCGCAAGATGTTTTACAAGAAATTGTTCACCAAGAAGAATCACATGATATCGTTTCTGAACACATATTGGAAAAAGATTCGCAAGATGTTTTACAAGAAATTGTTCACCAAGAAGATTCTAACGATGTTTCCGATAATAGTGGTGATTTTCCGGATATAGAAGAAGAAGATGAAGAATATAAATCCTCAGAACATAATATAGAAGAAATGGAAAATGGTGACATCATTCCCAATAAATACGAATGGTTAGATAAAGCTTTGTTCAATGGTTTAAATGAATATGAAAAGAAGCAACAATCTCAGGTAAATGTTGAAAACATAACAAAAACTTCGGAACCTGAATCAGAATCAGAACCTGAAGTAATAGAAGTGAAAAGAAATCCACCTGAACCAAAAAAGTTAGTCACAAAACTTGAACCTGAATCAGAATCAGAACCTGAAGTAATAGAAGTGAAAAGAAATCCACCTGAACCAAAAAAGTTAGTCACAAAACTTGAACCTGAATCAGAATCAGAACCTGAAGTAATAGAAGTGAAAAGAAATCCACCCGAACTAATAAATGCTAAACCACAAATTGAAATGAGAAGGATAATATTCATGATGCCAAATACAAATGAAAATATTGAACCTCAAAAAGATAATTCAAATATACTCGAAGAATTTGCCGAAAGTATTTCTGATTCATATATTCGAGAAGATGAAAATCCTAATTCTCAAAAGAATATCGATGAAACGAAAAATTCAGGAGGTGGTATGGTAATGAAAATAGCAAAAATATTAATTATAATATGCGTCGTGATAATAATTATATCGTTGTTAGTTATGCTATATTATAAACGTTCTAGATTTCACAAATCACAAGTTCCACCTCTGCAAGAATCCCCGAACATAGAATCGGTTTCAGTTTGATGTTCGAAATCAGATTTCATGTCTTGTATTGATTGTGATGCTGAAACATAAACTTGACCACTTCTACAATTGTCTCGATAAACTGTTGTTCCTTTACATCCTCCGACATATGCTTCTAAAATAACTTCCATAATATCTTTTCTTGATGCTTTATTCGGAAAATTACAAGTTTTTGAAATTGAATTGTCAATATATTTTTGAGCGGTTGATTGCATCTTTATGTGATCATGCGGTGACATATCTTGAGCAGTGGTAAATACTTTTCTAATTCGTTCCGGAATTTCTGTTATTGATTGACACGAACCGTTATTAGATACTACTCGTTCAATAATATTAGTGGCTATTGATTCATTGAAAGTCATTTCGATATATTTTTTGAATTCAGAACATATTATTAATTCTGGTTGTATTTGCCCTGATATTGTTCTTTTGTAAGCTAATGAAAATACTGGTTCGATACCTGATGATACATTATGAATCATAGATGTGCTACCAGTTGGTGCTATACATGTTAAAGCACAATTTGCGTGTTTTGAAATAAAATCGTTGCTTGACGACAAAGAATATTTGTTATTGTATTTGGATAATCGTTCATAAACTGAACCGTATTTATTTAATAAATCTCGGGATTGTTCATGAGCACTTTCATTAATTGTTAATAATATTTTTGCGGTTAAATCTCGTCCTTCTTCGCTTGCGTATGAAACATTCATTTTGAATAATAAATCAGCAAGACCCATTATTCCAAGACCCAATCGTCTAAGTATTAAAACAAATTTCCTTAATTTTTCATCAGGAATATTCATTTTATCTAAAACATTGTTCATAAATTTAATTGAAATTTTAGAAACATGTTTTAACTTAACGAAATCAACAGACTTGGTTCTTTCATCATAAAATTCACTAAGATTGATAGATCCCAAATTACAACATTCATTTGGATATAAAGTTATTTCGCCGCATGGATTTACCGCTTTTATAGGACCTAACATATCATGTAAATTGTTATATATATTTATGTTTCTATCAAATAGAAATCCGGGTTCGCCAGTCATCCAAGAAGAATTAATGAGTTCATCAAATAATTCTTTATATGTAATATCTATTGGATTATGACTTGTGCATAAAATTTCATCTGTAAATGTTAACTTTTGTGGTTTAACTTTTCCACATGAAGGATGATAACACATCACCAGGGAGTTAGGATTTTCAAATAAGTTATTCATAAATTCTTCGGTTATCATAACAGAAATATTAAAATTATGAATTACATTTAAATTATCTTTCAAATGTATGAAAGCTAAAATATCTGGATGATCAATTCTAAGAATTCCCATGTTTGCTCCGGATCTGTTAAATTGTTGAACTACTTTGAAAGCCAAAGAATATAAATTAAGAAATGTATTTGGTCCAGAAGCTTCACCACCAGTTCGTTTACATTTAATACCAGCAGGTCTAAGATTTGAAAAATCAAATCCCAAACCACAACCCGCTTGTTGTAATATTGCGGCTCTTTTAAGAGTATCGAATATACTTTCCAAACTATCTTCTATCGGTAATACAACACAATTAGGTATTAATGCTTTATCAGTGCCAGCATTAGCAATTGTTCTACCTCCAGGGAGAAATTGCTTAGAAGATAATATTTCGAAAAATTCTTTATATTCAGATGGATTGTTTGATATCGAATGGGCTACTCTTATACATATATCTTCGAAAGTTGTTTCGTTTGGTTGCAGATATCTATGACTAAGTATGTATTGTTGGAAGTATGATCCCATATTTAAAAGTTTCAAAAAAAATAATTTATCTCCTTATGTGATTTTTTATTGCACCGCTGAATATTGTGATTATCTCCAAGACCATTTGTTCGATGATTTTAATAAAGACAATCTTTGAAGCATGTATATTTTCCTAGATGATTCTATACAATTCGTATTTGAAATGATATCCACCCACATGATCATTAATGATTCCAATTTCGGGAAGTTTTTCGACACAAATATTTCATAATGTTTTATATCTTCAGAATTGATGGAAATATTAGGATATAAAATAGTTGTGTTATCAGTTAGTTCGATTTTATCGTTAAACATGTAAACCTTTTCGTTTAATACTATTAAATCTCTATCCCGTGTGAATTTGCAACCGATTATGAATCTATACACGAAATTGATAATTATCAAGAATTGTAATGATTTAGAAGATCCTTCATGAAACATTCTATGTTCGTATCTATATTCTTTATCTATTATATCTGGATTTTTATCGGAGTTTACGCCTCTAAATATGTTTACGTATGAAATGTATTCTTTGTCGTTTAATATTACAGATTCGGCATGCAGAGAACTATCTAATAATATTGATTTAATTTTATCCATTAAAATCATTTCATTTTGTGTTAACGGCTTGAAAACATACGGTGAATTAATTAATATTTCTGCTTTCAATTTCTTTTTTGGATATATCAATTTATAATCTAACGGATTAACTAAGTAAAATACGTTTCTATACCTGTGTTGTATCAATTCAATGTTACATTTCACATGTTTAATATTAAATATTTTTAATTCATTTGTTTCATAAGTATCAAGTAAATCGCAAGCATAATTAATGCGCATATTTAATAACAACATCATAAATAGAAGATCATCGGCAATTAATTCTCGAATTCGAGGAATATTTAATAATCTAAACACCGATGATGAAAATTTTATTATTTCCTGTATTCTTCCTTTTTTATATAAATATATAAATTTATTGGCGATAACTTCATGATTATCATACACAGTCATATCTTCATAGTCATCAATTGGTGCAGCGTTAAATATTAACTGCACACCGTGAAAATATTTTGTGTCGTAATCGACCAATGTTCGTATAGATGTCATGTGGTCTGCCATTTTCATTTTCATACATTTCAGTATGTATGCTGGTATAGGTCTAAATAAAATAGCCAGTCTAACATTTATTTTTTTGAGTCCCATAATTTGTTTTGACATCAGATAAGTTATAGCGTCATTATTTTTGTTGTAAATATGTTCTATTAATTTTTGTTCAATCTTCGGTTCGAATAGATGTATTGCTTCCATTTTTTACGAAACACTAAAAAATGATTGCTTCGAAATGTGGCACAAAACATATACTTTGCAAAAATATTGATAACTCATATTGTTACATTCTCGCAAACATGCATTTGGTCATGACTTCTAAAACTTTTAGAAAACATCTGCTAGGTATTTCGACAAATGATAATGATATTGTAAATGTATTATTAAGACCTCATCGTCATTACGCTGAAATTGATAAATTGGATAATTTCCCAGATTCTGACAATAAATTAATTGAGAAATCTTACAGACTCATAGAAGAAGATTTCAAATTATTAATCGAAGGATTCATATCGGATAATGCACAACACGGATATGTAACGCAACATTATTTAGTTATGTTCTTATTTCCAATAATATATTACAAATTTGGATTAGAAGTGACCATGAAAATTATCGAAGATTTATCGCTGTCAAGTTTATTATTTCCAAGAACAAGTTACGTTTACAGGGATATAATCCTGAAAGAGGAAAACACATTTCTAAAAAACCTTTTAGATAGAGATTTCGTATTAAAACAATATGAAAGTATGATTCTGAATATAGGTTCTACTTGGAAACTTGAAAATAATAGTTGTGCTTGTGTTTTAGAAATAATTCCAGAAAAAAATGGTGGAACAGGACATGCAACAACTATGATACTAACGAATGACAATAAATTTTGTGTATTGGATGATACTACTTGTTTATCTGATTTTAAATTATATATTTCTGAAAGATGTATACGATTAAATTATATAAATGTTTTGTTTACAGAAATGACATTTATAAATAAACTTGATGAAGCTGTCAGAAACGATGAATATTTATATTCTGTAGTTGAAGTAATTAATACTGTTAATAAGAATAAATTACAATTCAAAGGCACAGAAAAAGAAAAGAAAGATTTAACTATAAAATATATGCCAGAATTATCCAATATACCTGTTTTTAGTGGTGGATACAAATCATATCTGTTTGCCTACGTTTCAATATTAATAATCACGTTATTAATAATTTTATTCATAATATCTATATCTCGGGAAAATCGGGTTAATTTTTTATCGTTCAAAAATGGGAATATTAAATCTGAACAAATTTATACAAAA
>Ga0209319_1002158_pt1 | contig 13185 bp, 1 predicted proteins | sample RifGroE2_FD_184000 | JGI IMG/M metagenome (GOLD analysis project Ga0209319, IMG submission 184000) | Groundwater microbial communities from Rifle, Colorado - Groundwater E2 (SPAdes) (version 2) | ecosystem: Environmental > Aquatic > Deep subsurface > Groundwater | place: Rifle, Colorado, United...
CACTAAAATGGACAAGTCAGGAAGAATGGAGAGACACCCAAATTTACAATAAATAATTCTCTTATTTGCTACTTATCAAATAGTTATGTTTTCATGGGACTATAAACCGCTCAAAACAGGAAAAAAGCCCGTCTTTCAACGGGCTCCTTATAATAATATTTATATGCTTTTGCTTACACCTGCACAGCCCCCGCCATTCTCCTTTCGTCGAATGGCTGCCCCCTGAAGGGGGCTCTATTCCTACCCTTTACGAACGTTCGTTATTAAACGAAATATAGCCCCTTTTAGGGGGGAAGGGGGGCATTAAAGTCTGGCAGTTAGCCCTTTAAGGGGTTAGTGCAGCAACGTTACATCTCCCACCTTCTTGAACGGCTGCCCGTTAGCGTACTTGCCCTCAACGTACCAGATATATACTCCCTGGGTACAGAGCTGACCTTTATAGTATCCGTTCCACGGGATGTTTATGTCCTCGCTGTGGAAGATCAGCACACCAAGCCTGTTGAAGACCTGTAACTTGTAGTCAATCACTTTCTCCCTGATAGGCGGGAAGAAGAACTGATCCAGTTCAGTACCTCCGGTAGGCAGATCGCTGCGTTCAATTGGTCCATCCTTATTTGGTGTGAACACGGTTGAGAAGCGTACCTCTCCGGCAGGCTCAACAGTTACTCCCGGTGAAAGGATATACTTGTCGGTACAGCCGTTTTCCGAGTAAGCCCAGAGGGTGATATCGTAAACTCCTGCTTCCATATATTTATGGAATGGCTCCTTCACTTTGGAAGTATCGCCATCACCGAATTCCCACAAAAATGTAAGTCCTGTACTTGGGGAACTGAGGTTGAAGCCTCTTATCTTCTCATCATTTACGAACACAAAGGTCGGGGATACTTCAAAGTAAGCTCTCGGTGAAGCATATGAGTTCACTACCTGCGATTTGCTCGATGTTCCGCCAGGACCTGTTACAACAAGCTCAACACGGTATATACCCGGATCGAAGTATGTGTAAACCGGATTCTTCGCTGTCGATATGCTGCCGTCACCAAAGTCCCACCTGTATGTAGTTCCGGGAACATCGGTATTGAGCGAGGTGTTATTGATCGTTATTGTCCATGGCTCACAACCTGAAGGTATTGTATCGAAATTGGCTACCGGCGGCGGAGGAAGAACACGTACCTCGTGGCTGATGCTGTCTGAACAGTTTGCATTGTAAACTACCAGAACAACTTTAAATGTGCCAAGCTTAGTATAGGTATGGTTCGGATCCTTGTCAGCCGAGGTGGTTCCATCGCCAAACCTCCAGAGGTATGTCCAGCTGCCCGGATTTGTCTGGTTGGTGAATGCTACAGGATTACCCGACGGACTGTAGACCTGTGACGGAGGCACTGCAGTGAACTGAGGCAGTGGTACCGGCATTACCTTTATAGTCATCGCGGTATCATCCATACAGTTATAGAAGGATGTAGTGATCAGTTTCACGGTAAGGATCAGAGGCTCCGTTGTGAAGTTCGTGTAGAGATGTGTTGTGGTCTCTGTCGGTGAATAACCGGTCTGACCATCACCGTAATCCCAGAAATACTTGCTTGCACCCGGGGCTGTTGTAAAGATTAACGAGCTGCCGCTGCAGACAATAGTGTTGCTTGCCGTGAAGGCGGCATTAACAGTCGGGTAAACAGTTACATTCGAAGTAAATGTATCGTAGCATCCTCCGGCCGACTTCACCTTCAGCTTCACCGTTCTGTATTCAATTGATGCAGGATTGCTATTCTTAAATGTGTGAACAGGATTAGCATTGAGTGAATCGAGAGGTGATCCGTCGCCAAAGTCCCACCAGAATTTAGAGAGACCCGTCATATCCCTGGTGAAGGATACTGTGAGCGGCGTACAGCCATTCTCTGTATCCTGTGTAAAGGTTGCATTCGGGCTGTCGACTGTTACTGCTATGTCATCAGTTGCTGTACAACCTTTGCTGTCCTTAACAGTATAGGTCAGAATGTAAGTACCGGTGATCTGTGAGTTAAATGTTGGCGACTGAATTGTATAGTTATTCAGCGGACCCACATCACCTGTCCAGCGATGTTGTGCATAAGGAAGAGTACCTCCTGAAGGATTCCCGTTAAGTATAACAGGCACTGCGCCGCAGGCAACAGTATCGGCAAGGACCACAACAGGATTAGGGTTGACAGTAAGAGTCACTCCGTTAGTGTAGATGGTTGTGCATTCACCGATCAGTCCGAGACGGTATCTTCTTCCATTAAGCGTAACCGGTGCATCGGTAATCGAAAGCTGGTTGGTGATCGCTCCCACATGATTTGCATCATCCGTTACATTTGTCCATGTCGTGCCGCCATCTGTGCTTACCTGCCACTGTATGAAGGTATAACCTGTACCGTTGGCCAGGAACGATGCGCTTCCGTTTTCGCAGATCACTTTTGCCGCAGGCTGCAGGGTTGCAACAGGCGGATTGGTTACTTTCAGTCTTCCGAAGTTGGTGTAAACAGGTACTCCGCACACTCCGGTTGCTTTAGCCCTGAATACCCAGTTATTGAATGTGCCCTGGGCATTTGTAATCGTGAGTGTTTTGGTTGCTGAACCGCTGAAGTTTGCATCGTCTGTTACTGAAACAAACCCGGATCCCTTATTGACCTGCCATTGCCATGTAACTGCTGTTCCGTCAGCATCAGCTTTCATGATCGTTCCATCACCAAGACAGATTGTTGTATCTGATGGATGGAGTGTGAGCTCCGGTGCAGTGTTGACTGTAAGTACGGCATGAGCTGATGTTGAAGGAGGAGCGCATCCGGATACTTCAACACGATACTTATAATTATTCAGATCACGTGTAGCACTCCATAACTGAAGTGTTGAGGTTGTTTCTCCTGAATAGATACCTCCTCCGGATACAAGACCAAAACCACTTCCGGAATCCACAAACCACTGGTAAGTCAGATCATCTCCAACTGCAGTTACATCAAAGTTGACAACTCCGAATTCGCAGGTGGTAATATTGACAGGATCGATTGTTACTGCCGGCAGACGTTTCACTCTGACGGTCATTGTTCCCACAGTCGTACTGCACAATCCTGTTGAAGTTGCAGTAATGGTTGCATTGCCATAGAATGCTGCATCCCAGTTCATTACACCGGTGGCCGGATTTATTGTACCTGCTGCAGCCGGTGAAACTGAATAAACTACCGAAGTACTGTTTGTAGCAGTTGCCGTATAGGTCTCATCAGGAGCATCCTGGCAAACCTCCGGTACTCCGGTTGTAAACGATGTGGGACCAGTCAACGGATTAACCGTGACCACAAAGTTGGTCGGAGCGCCTGAACAAGAATTTGCTGTGGGTGTAACAACATAGGTTACGGTACCCGGAGTCAGGCCTGAATTGTATAATGTCTGGGCAATAGTTGTTCCGTTTGAAGGTGTTGCCCCGGTGATTCCGCCTGTGACAGGTCCGATCGTCCAGCTGAAGGAAGCACCTGAAACTGAACTGGTCAGTGCAATATTCGTAGCTGTGGCACTGCAGATTGTAAGAGAGCTTGAAGTAGTAACATCCGGTGTCGGATTGACAGTTACAATGATATTGGATGCATTACCCGGACATGAATTTGCAACCGGTGTTACAATGTAGGTTACTGTTCCGGCTGTTGTTCCGGGATTGGTTAAAGTTTGTGTAATTGTTGCACCGCCGGCCGGTGTTGCACCTGTTATTCCTCCTGTGATCGTTCCGATAGTCCAGCTGAAGGTAGCGCCTGTTACATTGCTGTTCAGAGCTATATTCGTACTCGCAGCGCTGCAGATGGTAGTAGCACCTGTATAGGTGACATTCGGTGTCGGATTAACAGTTACCACAAAATCTACAGGTGTTCCGGAACATGAGTTGGCAGCCGGGGTAACTCTGTAAGTAACCGTACCCGGCGTTGTTCCCGGGTTTACAAGAATCTGAGCTATTGTTGACCCGCCTGAAGCGCTCGCCCCGGTCACTCCTCCGGTTGTACCTGCAATTGTCCAGCTGAATGTGGCGCCGGCAACATTGCTTGTAAGTGCAATATTTGTTGTTTCCGTACTGCATATCGTTGTCGGACTTGCAGTTGAAACATCAGGTGTCGGATTTACAGTTATTGTGAAAATCTGTGACGGACCGGTACATGTTACTGAACCGTTTGTAAAGTTTGGTGTAACTGTAATCGTAGCAACAACAGGAGAAGTGCCGGTGTTGACAGCGGTAAAGGCGGCAATATTACCCGAGCCGGAAGCCGCGAGCCCGATGCCGGGAGCCGAATTAGTCCAGTCGTATGTACTAATTCCGCCTGTATTGGTTGTGGTAAAGTTAATGGCAGAAGCATTTGCACCATTGCATACTACCTGGTCAACCGGATCGTTGACCTGTGCAGCCGGATTAACTGTTATTGTGAATGTCTGAACAGGACCATCGCATGATACGGTTGCATTAGTCAGCCTCGGGGTAACAGTTATAGTTGCAACTACAGGTGAAGTTCCGGTGTTAACAGCATTGAATGAAGCAATATTACCTGAACCGGAAGCAGCAAGCCCTATACCCGGAGCCGAATTGGTCCACAGATAAGTAGTCGTTCCGCCGGTAGCTGTTGTAGTGAAGCTGACTGCTGATACAGGAGCACCGTTGCAGACTACCTGGTCAGCCGGGTCATCAACCTGTCCTTTCTGGTTAACTGTGATTGTAAATACCTGTGCCGGACCATCGCATGTTACCGTACCATTTGTGAAATGAGGTGTAACAGTTATGGTAGCCGTTACAGGAGCAGTTCCGGTATTGATTGCGGAAAATGCCGAGATATTTCCTGTGCCGGTTGCCGGTAGCCCGATGCCGGTAGCCGAATTAGTCCATGTGTAGGTGGTCGTTCCACCTGTATTTACAGTGTTGAATACAACTGATGAAGTATATGCTCCGTGGCATACAACCTGATCGAGTGGATCATCAACCTGTCCGGTTGGATTGACAGTTATTATAAAGGTCTGTGACGGACCTGTGCATGTCTTTCCTGCATTGTCAAATTCCGGAGTAACAACAATTGTAGCCGTAACAGGAGCAGTTCCGGTATTTGAAGCAGCAAACGGACCGATATCTCCGCTTCCGGTAGCCGGTAGCCCGATGCCGGTAGCCGTATTTGTCCATGCATAAGTTGTTGTACCACCGGTATTGTTTGTGACAAATGTCACTGATGTACTCTGTGTATTACATACTACAAGATCAGCAGGGTCATTCACCTGTGCTGTCGGATTGACGGTTATGGTGAATATCTTTGAAGGTCCGTTGCATGTTACTGAACCGTTCGTATACTGAGGCGTTACAGTTATTGTAGCCACCACAGGCGAGGTACTATTGTTCACTGCAGTGAAGGCTGCAATATCACCCGAACCCATGGCTGCCAGACCAATGCTTGTGGCGCTGTTGGTCCAGTTATAGGTCATCGTTCCGCCGCTTGTTGATGTTGTGAAATTAACGGCAGTGGTCAGATCACCATTACATACAACCTGGTCGGTTTCGGCATCAACCTGGGCCGTCGGATTAACAGTTATCGTAAAGTTCTGTGATGGTCCTGTACATGTAACTGAACCATTAGTGTATTCAGGAGTAACTGTTATTGTTGCAATTACAGGTGATGTACCTGCATTTACAGCAGCAAATGAACCAATGTTGCCACTTCCGGTAGCCGGTAGCCCGATGCCGGGTGCCGAATTTGTCCAGTTGTAAACGGTTGTCCCACCTGTATTGGTCGTACCGAAGAAAACTCCGGTTGTCATAGATCCGTTACATACAACCTGGTCGGAAGGATCGTTCACCTGTGCAGTAGGATTCACTGTAATAGTGAATGTCTGTGAAGGTCCTGTGCAGGATACTGTATTTGTGAACTGAGGAGTCACAACAATAGTTGCAACCACCGGCGAAGTCCCGGTATTTACAGCATTGAAGGCAGTAATATCTCCTGTGCCGGAAGCCGCAAGCCCGATGCCGGGAGCCGTATTTGTCCAGGAATAGAGCATAGTTCCGCCACTGTTGGTTGTTGTGAAGTTAACAGCCGCGGTCGGTAAACCATTGCAAACCACCTGGTTGGCCGGATCAACAACATTTGCTGTAGGATTGACTGTAATTGTAAATGTTACAGGTGTTCCATCGCATGTTACGCTTCCGTTTGTAAAGTGAGGAGTTACCTCTATGGTTGCAACAACAGGCGAAGTACCTGCATTAACTGCAGTGAAGAATGGTATATTACCGGTTCCCGAGGCTGCAAGGCCTATGCCCGGTGTGTCATTCGTCCAGGTATAGCTTGTTGAACCTCCGGAAATTACCGTACTAAAGATGACATTTGCCGTTGATGCACCATTGCATACAACCTGGTCGGCAGGATCATTGACCTGGCCCAGTGGATTCACAGTTATAGTGAATGTCTGGGCAGGGCCGACACATGAAGATGTACCGTTGTCAAATGTCGGGATGACAGTAATGGTTCCGGTTATCGGAGCTGTCGTAGCATTGGTTGCAGCGAATACCGGGATATTTCCGATTCCTGATGCTCCCAGACCAATTGCAGTATTATCATTCGCCCAGTTATATGTGGTTGAACCTCCGGTATTTGTTGTACTGAAGGTTACTGCGGCAGAATTCTGTCCCACGCATACAACCTGGTTTGCAGGATCATTGACCTGTCCTGTCGGATTTACGGTAATGGTAAATGTCTCTGCCGGACCCGTGCATGTTACTGAACCATTAATATAGCTTGGTGTTACAGTTATTGTTGCAACAACAGGAGCAGTAGTAATATTCGATGCTGTGAATACCGGAATGTTTCCTATGCCGGTAGCCGCAAGCCCGATGCCGGGAGCCGAATTTGTCCAGCTGTAAGTAGTCGTACCGTCTGTTCTGATGGTAGTGAAGGTAACAGATGCAGAAGCTTCTCCGTTACACAACTCCTGATCGGCAGGATCATCAACCTGTGCAGTCGGATTAACTGTAATGGTGAATGTCTGAGCAGGCCCGTCGCATGTCACTGAAGCATTTGCAAAGTGAGGTGTGACGGTTATTGTTCCGGATATCTGGGCATTACCTGCATTGGTTGCAGTAAATGCAGGAATAGTACCTGTTCCGCCTGCACCAAGACCTATTGCAGTATTATCATTTACCCAGGTGTAGGTGGTTGTACCTCCGGAATTTACAGTACTGAACGGTATTGCAGTTGTCAGCATTCCGTTGCAAACCACCCTGTCGGCAGGATCATTAACCTGGCCGGTTGGATTAACTGTTATTGTAAAGCTCTGCGATGGACCGCTGCAGCTTACCGAACCATTTTCAAAGACCGGTGTGACTGTTATTGTTGCAATAACAGGGGAGGTTCCGGTATTGATTGCATTGAATGCTGCAATATCACCTGATCCGCTTGCAGCCAGACCTATGGAGGTTGCATTGTTTGTCCAGTTGTATGTTGTTGTTCCTCCTGTGTGTGTTGTGGCAAAGACAACCGTGGTAGTCAGATCTCCATTGCATACAACTTGGTCGGCCGGATCAGTTACCTGTGCCGTCGGGTTCACAGTAATTGTAAAGGTTTGTGCAGGTCCGTCACAGTTGACAGATCCGTTTGAGAATCTCGGTGTAACTGTTATAGTTGCTGCAACAGGTGACGAACCTGTATTGACAGCATTGAAAGTAGCAATATTGCCTGAGCCGGATGCCGCGAGCCCGATGCCGGGAGCCGAATTTGTCCATGAATAGGTTGTTGTTCCACCGGTATTATTTGTCGTGAATGTTACGGGTGATACGGCAGCTCCGTTGCAGACAACCTGGTCAGCAGGATCATTGACCTGACCGAGCGGATTAACGGTTATTGTGAATGTCTGAACAGGACCATCGCATGTTACCGAACCATTCTCAAAATGCGGGGTAACCGTTATCGTGGCAACCACTGGTAATGTGCCGGTATTTGTTGTTACAAATGACAGTATATCGCCAGAACCTGTAGCCGGAAGCCCGATGCCTGTTTCATTATTCGTCCAGGTATATGTTGAAGTTCCACCCGTATTTAATGTACCGAATACTACATTAGCTGTAGATGCATTATGGCATACTACCTGGTTTGATGGATCAATTACATTTGCAGTCGGATTCACTGTTATTGTGAATGTCTGAACCGGTCCGTCGCAGGTAACAGCGCCATTTGTGAAGTGAGGTGTAACGGTGATCGTTGCCGTTACAGGTGAAGTACCTCCGTTGACAGCAGCAAAGGAACCTATATTACCCGAACCTGAGGCCCCAAGCCCTATGCCCGGTGCCGAATTGGTCCAGGTGTAGGTTGTTGTACCCCCGGTATTGACTGTTGAGAATGTAACAGGATTGGTGAATCCACTATTACAAACAACCTGGTCGGCAGGATCGTTGACCTGTCCTGTCGGATTAACAGTGATTGTGAATGTCTGTGCCGGACCATCACATATTACCGAACCATAATCATAATGAGGAGTAACAGTAATTGTAGCTGTTACCGGTGCAGTACCGCCATTCAGTGCAGTGAATGATGCTATATTACCAGAACCTGATGCCCCAAGCCCGATGCCCGGTGCCGAATTGGTCCATGTATAAGTTGTTGTCCCACCGGTATTATTTGTGGTGAAGTTAACCGCAGTTGTTGCTGTATTATTGCATACAACCTGGTCGGCAGGATCATTGACCTGGCCTGTAGGATTTACTGTTATTGTGAATGTCTGTACAGGGCCATCGCATGTTACCGAACTATTTGTAAAATGAGGTGTCACCGTTATTGTGGCAACAACAGGTGCTGTTGTTATGTTAGATGCTGTAAATGAAGCAATGTTTCCGGTACCGGAAGCTGCGAGTCCGATACCTGGTGCCGAATTTGTCCAGCTATAGGTAGTTGTGCCACCTGTATTTCCTGTATTGAAGCTAACAGCACCTGCCGGGAATCCGTTGCATACAACCTGATCGGCCGGATCATCAACCTGAGCTGTCGGATTAACTGTTATTGTAAAGTTCTGTGAAGGCCCGGTGCATGTTACCGATCCGTTTGTAAACTCAGGAGTTACAGTTATTGTGGCAACCACCGGTGAAGTACCTGCATTGATTGCTGCAAATGAACCAATGTTACCACTTCCGGTAGCCGGTAGCCCGATGCCGGGTGCCGAATTTGTCCAGTTGTAAACGGTTGTTCCACCGGTATTTACAGTACCAAAGTTCACCGCAGTAGTCATTGACCCATTGCATACAACCTGGTCGGCAGGATCGTTGACCTGTGCAGTGGGATTCACTGTGATCGTGAATGCCTGGGCAGGGCCGTTGCATGTTACCGAACCATAAGTAAGCTGTGGCGTAACAGTAATTGTAGCAACTACTGGTGATGTTCCGGAATTGACTGCGCTGAAAGCAGCAATATTCCCGGTACCCGAAGCCCCAAGCCCGATGCCTGGTTCATTGTTGGTCCAGTTATATGTCATTGTAACACCACCTCCGTTAGTGGTTGTGAAGTTAACGGCAGCGGTCATCGCTCCATTGCAAACCACCTGGTTGGCAGGATCGCCAACATTGGCTGTCGGGTTGACAGTTATTGTAAAGGTCTCAGGAGCTCCGTCGCAGGTAACACTTCCGTTGGTGAAGTGAGGTGTAACCTCAATGTTTGCCACGACCGGGTCAGTACCTGCATTTGTTGCAGTGAAGATCGGCAGGTTACCTGAACCTGATGCCCCAAGCCCGATGCCTGGCGCCGAATTTGTCCATGTATACGATGTTGTCCCACCTGTATTGTCAGTTGTGAAGTTAACTGCTGCAGTCGAAGAACCATTGCATACAACCTCGTCAGCAGGAACATCAACATGGCCATCAGGATTGACAGTTATTGTGAATGTCTGAACAGGACCTGTACAGTCCGATCCGCCGTTTGAGAAGGTCGGAGTAACTGTAATATTTGCAACAACAGGAGACAATCCCGCATTAACTGCAGAAAATGAAGCAATATTGCCTGTGCCCGATGCAGCTATTCCTATCGCAGTATTATCACTTGTCCAGTCATAAGCTGTTGAACCTCCGGTATTATTAGTTGTGAATGTAATCAAAGGAGTGGCAACACCATTGCACACCACTATATTTGCAGGATCGTTGACCTGACCCGCCGGATTTACAGTTATTGTGAATGACTGTGTGGGTCCGTCACATGTTACTGAACCGTTTGTGTAATGAGGAGTAACGATGATTGTTGCAGTCACAGGTGCAGATCCTGTGTTTACAGCAGTAAAGGATGCTATATCCCCGGCGCCTGACGCCGCAAGCCCGATGCCTGTTGTATTGTTTGTCCATGTATAGGTAGTGGAGCCATCGGTATTTGTTGTTGTAAAGCTGACAGCATTAGTCGCTTCACTATTACACAAAACCTGGTTAGCCGGATCAACCACATTACCTGAAGGATTGACTTTGATTGTAAAAGATTCTGTTGGTCCGTCGCATGTCTTCCCGCCATTTGTGAAATGAGGCGTCACAACAATTGTGGCGGTTACCTGAGATGTGCCTGCATTAACGGCAGTAAAGGCACCAATGTTCCCTCCGCCTGAAACGGCCAGACCAATGGTTGGATCGGTATTAGTCCATGTATATGTAGTTGTGCCTCCGGTATTGTTAGTTGAGAAAGTAACAGCTGATGTAAGCGATCCGTTACAAACAACCTGGTCGGCAGGATCATTCACCTGGCCTGTCGGGTTGACAGTTACTGTGAAATTCTGAGCAGGACCATCACAGGTAAGTGTGCTGTTTGTATAGTGAGGCGTCACTGTTATTGTTGCAACAACGGGTGATGTTCCTGTATTTTCAGCTGTAAAGCCAGGTATATCTCCAGTGCCGGATGCCGGTAGCCCGATGCCGGTAGCCGAATTTGTCCATGAATATGTTGTAACACCATCTGTATTATTGGTACTGAATACAACAACAGGCAGTGCAACACCGTTGCACTCAACAATGTTTGCAGGATCGTTCACCTGTCCTTTCGGATTCACCTTGATTGTAAATGTCTGTGGTGTACCTGTACATTCAAGCGCTCCGCTTGTGAACTTCGGAGTAACTGTTATTGTGGCAGTTATCTGGGTTGTTCCTGTATTGGTTGCAGTGAATGAAGCTATTCCTCCTGTTCCGCTTGCACCCAATCCTATTGCTGTATTATCATTGGTCCAGGTATAAGAAGTGGTACCTCCGGAGTTAAGGGTTGTAAACACTATTGCAGGAGATGGCGCCGCGTTGCACAGAACAAGGTCGTCGGGATCGTTTACATGTCCTGAAGGATTGACAACAACCACAACATTCTGAGGATTTCCGGCACATCCGTTAGAAGTTGTTATATAGACATAGGTCACATTTACAGGGGCATTGGTAGTATTTGTAAGCACTTCGCTTACATTACCTGCTCCTCCGGATGCACCTTCGGATATTCCTGCAACAGCGTCCCTTGTCCATGTAAAAGTCGGGCTTGGGAATGTACTTGTCGCAGTGTAATTAAATGTTGTACCGCTGCATATTCCCGGAGGTGTGAGCGAGCTGCTGAGAACCGGTTTAGGATTGACCGTTACAGGTTTGTTCAGATGGTAAGTTGTACATGCGCCATTTGTTTCTATAGCAGTCACATTACCTGAGATAGCAACAGGGAAGGTAACGGTAATCTGGTATGTGTTGTCACCTGCCGTTATGAACGCTCCGGGAGGCAGGCTCCATGAGAAGGTCGAACCTACTCTGTCGGGCAGATCGTAAACGACTCCCGTCGCTCCCTCACAAACTGCACCCGGACCGTTCGGAACCACTCCGACAGATGCTGCAGAAACAGTAACCGGGAATGTAACCGGAAGACCCACACAGCCTGTCGCAGTTATTGTTTCAACTACCTGTATGTTTCCCGAACCGGACGCACCGGTTGCACTTGCGAGGATGAAGTAGATATTTGCATCAAATGATTTTGTGAGAATTGCCCCCGGCACTGTCCATGCGTAAGTTGAACCAAAGTGATCATCGACTCTGTATAATTTATTTGCAGCATTATTACAGAGTACCGATTCACCCAAAATTGCTGAGGTGACTGGAAGAGGATTAATTGTACAATTAATTGGATAGATTCCACTTATACAGCCTGTAACACTGTTGGTAACAATCAGGTTAGCTAAATAGGTTGCTGCCGCTGCTGCTCCCGGGACTGTCATAACTATTGGTGTCGCCGGCAAAACTGCATTGGCAACATCCACAAAGCCCTGTCCCTCTGCTGCGGCATTATAATCTATGCTGTATCTGTCGGGGCTTCCAGTGGTACTGATGTATGGAAGGTTTGCACTGGTTACACCTGCACATATTACCGGATTGATTCCAAGTGCGATAGTTGGGTTTGGATTCACGGTAACACTGATCGCATAGTTTCCGCTTACACAGCCTGCGATACTGTTTCTGACTGTCAGGTCAGCTGTATAGGTAGCAGTTGGTGCTGCTCCCGGTACTATTAGACTTATCGGACTCACTGGTAAAGCTGCATTGGTAACATTCACAAAACCTGCTGCAAGAGCTGCGGCGCTGTATACTATGCTGTACTGGTCAGGTGAGCTTGTAGTTGCACTGTATGTAAGATTAGCGCTTGTCGTCCCTGCACAGACCGCAGGATTGGCCCCAAGTGTGATCGATGGATTGAGATTAACCGAGACACTGATCGCATAATTACCACTTACACAACCTGTTGCACTGTTTCTGACTGTCAGGTCACCTGTATAGGTAGCAGTCGGCGCTGCTCCCGGTACTGTCAGTGTGATCGGACTGGCTGGCAATGCTGCATTGGTAACATTCACAAAGCCTGCTGCCAACGCTGCTGCACTATATACTATGCTGTATTGGTTAGGTGTACCCGTAGTTGCACTGTAGGTTAAGTTTGCGCTTATCGTCCCTGCACACACTTCAGGATTAGCTCCTAATGTTATTGTAGGAATGAGATTTACTGTAACACTGATGGCATAATTACTACTCACACAACTTGTTGAACTGTTCCTCACTGTAAGTGTTGCATTATAGGTATTTGCTGCTGCGGCTCCCGGTACTGTTAATGTTATAGGACTGGCAGGTAAAGCCGCATTGACAACATCCACAAAGCCCTGTGCTTCTGCTGCAGCGTTATAATCTATGCTGTACTGGTTTGG
>Ga0209319_1002159_pt1 | contig 13185 bp, 13 predicted proteins | sample RifGroE2_FD_184000 | JGI IMG/M metagenome (GOLD analysis project Ga0209319, IMG submission 184000) | Groundwater microbial communities from Rifle, Colorado - Groundwater E2 (SPAdes) (version 2) | ecosystem: Environmental > Aquatic > Deep subsurface > Groundwater | place: Rifle, Colorado, United...
AGTTAATTGTTAAATGTTAATGGTTATTAATGCCGTGGTGGCGGAATCGGTATACGCGACAGACTTAAAATCTGTTGAGGGCAACTTCGTGAGGGTTCGAGTCCCTCCCACGGCACAAGGAAAAAAGTCCAGTTTTACTGGGCTTTTTTGTTTGTGTTGTCGGGAGAGCGAGAACCCTTGAAAAACCAAGGTGCAACAAAATTAAAACTAATAAATTTTTATTGATATAATAATAAACCACCAATCTCGAATATTTTTCGGTGTGGGACTTCCGTTCCGTTCGGGTCCCTCCCACGGCACATAATAAAACAAGCTCCTTCGGGAGTTTGTTTTTTTATATATTAAATTCCCTTGACTTTTGCAATGATTAGTATTATTGTAAAATATCAATAATTTGAAGCAATACTGCCCAAGGAGGAAAGCCCATGGCTCTTTTAGAAACTATTTTCACCTTTCTCTTTTGTCTTTTCCCGATTAAGCCCTCAAGTAAAAGCGAAATGTTAAACATACTCGCTGACGAGGATTACAGAAGAGTTGAACTCACTCCGCATATAGAGCTGAGGCCAATTCAAGGAGAAAACTCCCTTACTCCTTACCTTAGGGATTATACTTTCTCTATCATTGTAACCGCCAAAAAAAGAGGGAAAAGGAATGTCGTCTGGCGGCAAAAATGCTGCACTTTCCTTGAGGGAGAAATAGATTTATCCAAAGAAAAAGACAGGACACGTTGTTGCTCCTGCATCAATTCTTCAATGGAAAGAACAGAAAAAGGTCTTAAAAAAAGAGCTCCTTATTTAACAGTGAGCTACTTCGACCTTAAGCCCGAAGACATAGCATAACCCTTGATCTAAGAGGGTTTTTTTATTACAAAAAAACACCGTCATTTTTAGACGGTGTTTTTGAATGACTTTTTAGTGATTACAATGCTCATCGTGCACATGCTCTTCTGCTTTCGGTTCGCCTTCGATATTCCATTCTCGCAACATCTGGATCACTTTTCTATTTGTCAGGGAGTTGGCCAGATAATTTTTATATTCTGTAGTTTGCACTCTTTCCTCTGCTTCTTTGTTGCCGCGATAATGCTCCATTATGTGCATTATTTCATGTTCGACTTCTTTTTGATCAACCGTTATCTTTTCCACCTCAGCGATTTCACGCATCAACAAGGCTGTCTTGATTCTTTTAACTGCATCCGGCATCATATCGAGCATCAGTTGCGCTTCAGTCTTATTCAAACTAGATAAATAGTCTTCAAACTTTGCACCCTGATGTTCAACATTATGCTTGAGTTCATTCATCATCACTTCGCCTTCATGTTTGACCACCTCTTCCGGCAGGTCGCCGAACTTGGTGGTTTCGGTGATCTTGTTCAGTATTTCAATTTCAGTCTTCTGGTTTTCTTTTTCCTGTTTTTCCTGACTGATCGTTCTCTTTATATCCTCCTGCAGTTCTTCAATCTTTTTGACGCCAAAGCCCAAAGCGAACTCATCATTCAATTCTGGCATTTCACGTGTAAAAACTTCTTTGACTTTAATTTTGAACTCTACCATTTTTCCAGCCAGGTTCTTCTGATGATGATTTTCTGGATAAGGTAATTTGAATTCTTTTTCCTCACCGCTCTTCAAACCGATCAATTCTTTGTCAAAACCAGGTACGACATAATTCTTGCCGATCACTATCGCCACATCTTTGCTCTGACCGCCATCTACCGGCACTTTATCCAATGAAATATTGATATCGATAATCGCCTTATCAGTATCCTTGATCGGCTCTTCAGAAATTACTTCGCGAACTCGCATTTCTTTAAGTTCTGTTAATAATTTATCAACATCCGCCTGATCGGCTTCAACCTTTGTCTGCTTCAAACCTAGTTCTTTATACTTGCCCAAGGTGACTTCAGGCAAAAGTGATAGAGTAATTTTAAATTCCAAAGGATTTTCCGGCGCCAATTTTATGATACTGATCTGTGGCTGACCGATAGCAGGTCTTTCCGAGTGGTCGGTAATAATTTTTTCTAAATGTTTGCTGATATAGATTCTGGCCGCTTCTTCCATGATAGCCACCTCACCGACTTTTTGTTTCAACAAATCATAAGTCGCCTTGCCTGGACGAAAGCCTTCGATCTTAATGCTCTGAGATATCTGTTCGACTGCCTTTTCAATCGGTCCTTTCAATTGAGAAAATGGCACGATAACTTCAAGCTCTAACTGTCCTTTACCTAAATCTTTTTTTTCTACTTTCATATAAATATATAAATTAGTAATTAATTAAATGAGGGGAGGCATGTGTTCCTCCCCAGGTTTTTAGGCGTAACGCCTTGCCAAGGTCTGATGGTAGACATCAATAGCTTTTGCCGCTACGAAGTCATAACAGGTTTGGTCATGGCAAGATGGAAAACCGCCAACTGCGTGTCCAGTTTCATTCATGCACGCACAGCATTTTGCCATAACGCCTTTTTCAAGCCTGAATAAACGGTTACCCTCAGAAATAAGAATGATGGTGATGCCGCTACTCTTCTTTCCAGTTTTCACGGACATCCTCCTCGTCTCAGCACGTAGCCGTGACTGCCTTAGTCCTCTTGCGGAGAACAGATAACCCCTGATCAAAAAAGGCGGAATGGCAGTAGATGATGAATCCACTGACGCTGAGCATCAGGTTGGTTCTTTTTCCGCTAACCTGGCAAGTCGACATTTCTTCGCCGACCCCCAAGGTAACATTCCCCAGTCCCCTTATCTTACCGATGACATGTACGTCTTTCTTTTCCTTTGCTGGTTTGTTTCGCGGCTCTCTCTTTTTGGTGCTCAACATAGGCCTACCTCCTTGGAAGTGTGCACTCAGGTGCACGATGATAACTTTATCCAGGTATAATCCCGAGAACCTCTGCAGCTCTCTTCCTGAGCAGCGGAGAAAGCGGTTTAGTGATGTGGCCAACTGTCACTCTGAAGTTGGTCAAAAAAGTGGACACCACACACGGCTTCTTTTTGCCTGACCTAAATCCGTAAATCTTTACCCCCTTGACGCTGTCGACCAGTTCCATGTCACTTCTCTTTGGCATAAGATACCTCCTCCTGGGTAGCGCGCATTACATGCGCAATGAAAATCAAAAGACCATTAATTTTTCAAACGTAGAGACGAAAAGCTTCGTCTCTACTATCAAAAATCAATTTTTATACCAACAGACTAACAATCAACAAAGCAACGATGTTGATGATTTTTATCATCGGGTTGATGGCGGGTCCGGCCGTATCTTTGTAAGGATCACCGACTGTGTCACCTGTCACTGCTGCCTGATGAGCAAAGCTGCCCTTACCGCCGTGATTGCCTTCTTCAATATATTTCTTGGCATTGTCCCAAGCGCCACCGCCGGAAGTCATAGAGATGGCAACAAAGATTCCGGTAATAATTGAACCGACTAACAAACCGCCTAAGGCAGGAACGCCTAGAATAAAGCCGACCAGGATAGGGGCGACAACTGGAATCAAAGCGGGTACGATCATTTCTGAAATCGCTGCCTTGGTCACGATATCGACGGTCTTGGCATAATCCGGTTTTTCCGTGCCATCCATAATGCCCGGCTTGGCTTTGAATTGAGCTCGGACTTCTTCTACTACAGCACCGGCAGCTCTGCCAACTGCTTGCATAGATAAGGCACCAAAATAGTATGGCAATAAACCACCGATAAATAAACCGGCTAAAACATATGGATCATTGATCAAAAATTGAATATCAGCAGGAATGACATGAGTAAAATCTGCAAACAATACTAAAGAGGCCAAAGCAGCGGAAGCGATAGCGTAACCCTTGGTTACAGCCTTGGTGGTGTTACCAACTGCATCCAATGGATCAGTGACAGCACGAACGCTTTCATCCAATTCTGCCATTTCTGCGATTCCACCTGCATTGTCAGTGATTGGTCCATAGGAATCAATCGCTACGATAATGCCGGCCATAGAAAGCATGGCCATAGCAGCGATAGAAACGCCATAGATGCCTGCCAAGCCATAAGAACCAAGAATAGCAGCAACTACTACAGCAACCGGTAAGGCAGTTGACTTCATTGAGACAGCCAAACCAGCGATTACATTGGTACCATGACCAGTTTCAGAAGCCTTGGCAATGTCACGTACCGGCTTGTAGGCGGTTGAAGTATAATATTCAGTAATGATTACCATTGCGGCTGTAACTGCCAGACCGATCAAAGAAGAAAGATAAATAGACATCACTGAAAACTGTCCATTGTCAGAAAGTAACCACTTGGTAACCGGATAGAAAGCGATGGCAGATAATAAAGCGGATACGATCAAGCCTTTGTAAAGCGCCATCATGATATTGCCTTTCTTGCCCAGCTTGATAAAAAAGCTACCGATGATAGAAGCGATAATAGATACTGCTCCCAAAACCATCGGGAAAAGAATGGCATTGTTCATGCCGTCAAAAATTAAATTACCTAATAAAATTGCAGCGATGGTTGTAACCACATAAGTTTCAAACAAATCTGCAGCCATACCTGCGCAATCTCCAACATTGTCACCAACATTATCAGCGATTACAGCAGGGTTGCGAGGATCATCCTCAGGAATTCCTGCTTCAACTTTTCCAACCAAGTCAGCACCTACGTCAGCAGCTTTGGTAAAAATACCTCCGCCAAGACGGGCAAAAATAGAGATCAAAGAACCACCAAAGCCTAAGCCGATCAAGGCATGAGTGTCCTTTGTTACAAAATAAAAACCGGCTGTGCCTAACAAAGCCAAACCGATTACTAACATCCCGGTAACACTACCTCCCTGAACAGCTACTGCCAAAGCTTTTTTCAAGCCGCTCTTGGCTGCTTCTGCAGTTCGTACATTAGCGCGCACAGAAACGTGCATGCCGATGTAGCCAGTCAAAGCTGACAAAAAGGCACCGAGCAAAAAAGCGACTGCCATGGTGATGCCAAAACTTGGAATGATTGCCATCACGATAGCCAACACGACTGCTACCATGGCAACCGTTTTGTATTGTCGGTTAAGATAAGCTTTTGCTCCTTCTTGAATCGCCAAAGCGATTGCTTTCATTTTTTCATCGCCTTCCGGCAAACGCAATACCATTCGAATCAAGATTGCGCCATACACGATTGCGAGTGCAGCGCTCCCGAAAATTAAGAGAGTAGTCATAGACTTTTTTAAAACGCGAATTTGAACGAATAAGTTATGAATAAAACGAATTTTTATTCGTAAAATTTATTTCTTAATCGTTAAATTCATTAATTAGTTAATATAAATAATTATTATAAATAATATCAACAATATAAAAATTTAACAATTTTTATTTCTCTTCCTTAGCTTCGTCTTCTGTGGCTTCTTCTGTATTTTCTTCTGAAGCTTCTTCAACCTCTGCCGCTTTGCCTGCAGACACGATATCGATTTTCCAACCAGTCAAATGCGCAGCAAGACGAGCATTCTGTCCGCCTTTGCCGATAGCCAAAGACAACTGATCTTCATTCACAGTCACCACTGCTCTCTTGTCGTCAGGGTTTACCTCGACGCTAGAAATTTTTGCCGGAGCCAACGCATTGGAAATAAACTTCGCCGCATCTTCATCATATTGGATGATATCAACTTTTTCACCGCCCAACTCCTGGATGATTGTCTGAATGCGAGCACCTCGTTGACCGACGCATGAGCCGATTGGATCCACCTTGTCAGAGCTGGTGTAAACAGCAACTTTCGAACGTGCGCCTGCTTCTCTTGCGACTGATTTCAATTCAATCAATCCATTGGAAATCTCTGGGATTTCTAAATAGAAAATCTTTTTCAAAATTTCTTCTGAAGTCCTTGATAAAACTATCTCTGGCCCTTTGGAAGTCAACTTTACTTCTTTAACATATACCTTGATTCTTTCGCCGATAACATAACGTTCACCGTAAATCTGTTCATCAGGCAAGAGCACACCGATGGCTTTGCCAAGATCGACAAAAACCACGCCGCCCTCACGTCGCTGTATCACACCGGTCACCACTTCCGCTTCCTTGTCTTTGAATTCGCTGAAGACCATGTCTCTTTCTGCTTCACGCAGTCTTTGGATGATAACCTGTTTCGCAGTTTGTGCTGCCATTCTGCCATAAGCAGCAGGAACTTCTAATTGCATTTTTAGCTCATCGCCGATTTTAGCTGTCTTCTTGATTGATTTCGCTTCCGAAATCTGCATCATTGTCTTGGGATTAAATTTTGGTTCACCATCTTCTTCCTCAGCTAAAACTTCTTTGGCTTCTTCTTCACCCTCCACAGTTTCGGCGACGGTGGGTTCCGGCTGATCTTCTACCACAGTTTTCACGTCAAAAACTTTTGAATCACCAGTTTCCGGTTCAAATTCAACTTTGATATTTTGGTTTTTCTCACCAAAATCTTTACGATAGGCAGCGGCCAAGGCAGATTCTATGGTTTCTAAAACCGCCTCGTAGCTCAAATTCTTCTCATCGCATATTTGTTTGATCGCACTTGTAATGTCTGACATATATTTTAATTTTATAATTTTTAAATTTTGTAATCTTTATTTATAATTAAAAAAATTAAAAACTATAAAATTTAAAAATTATTATAAGTAATGAAAAAGGCTAATTGTAATAAACAACTAGCCTTATCATTATACTAACATAAGTGATAAATGGTGTCAATTATCTTCTTCCTCCGCTGTAGCCGCCACCACCGTTGCCGCGACTGAATCCGCCGCCAGTGCTTCGGCCGAATCCACCGTTGCCTTCCTGTTTACCTTTCTCACCTTCCCAATATTTCTTATTTTCTTCAAAACCGGTCATAGACAGGTTAACGCGGCCTTTTTCATCCACCTCATCAATCCGTACCTTAACCTCATCGCCGATTTTCAATAAATCATTCGGATTGCCAACACGGTAGGGCGCCATTTTACTGACATGTACCATGCCGTCATTTCCCGGGGTCAGTTCTACAAAAGCTCCGAAGTCCAAGATGCGGACAACTTTACCCATGATGATTTCTCCCGGTTCGAATTCTCTTACGATGTTTTTTACCCATTCGATCGCCTGTTTAGTTTTTTCTGGGTCAACGCCACAGATCATAACCAAACCATCATCTTCAATATCGATTGAAACTCCGGTTGCAGCAATGATTTCATTGATCACCTTGCCACCAGAACCGATCACGTCGCGGATCTTGTCAGGATTAATATAGAAGCTGATAATTCTTGGCGCATGCTTTGATAATTCAGCGCGCGGTTCAGCGATTACTAATTTGATTACATCTAATATTTTAATTCTACCATTCTTGCCTTGGCGCAAAGCTTCTTTGATAATATCCTCGGTCAAGCCATCTGTCTTGGTATCAAGTTGGATGGCAGTAATGCCTTCATCAGTTCCAGCGATTTTAAAATCCATTCCGCCTTTACCATCTTCCAGGTCCTGGATGTCAGTCAAAACTTTCCACTGACTCATATCTTCATTAGAAGCAAGCCCGATTGCAACACCAGCTACCGGTTTTTTGATTGGCACACCGGCATCCATCAAGGCTAAAGTTGACCCACAGGTTGAAGCCATGGAAGATGAACCATTGGAGCCCAAAGTTTCACTGACCACTCGTATAGTGTAAGGAAAATCTTCTTTTTCCGGAATCATGTTAATCAAAGCCTTTTCTGCCAAAGCGCCATGTCCGATATCACGTCGGCTAGGAGAGCCGACATTCTTGGTCTCACCAACTGAAAACGGCGGGAAATTATAATGATGCATGTAACGCTTCGTGCCTTCTCCTTCCAAGCCTTCCAATGCCTGTTCATCGCCAGGTGCGCCCAAAGTGACGATTGACATCACCTGTGTCTCTCCACGAGAGAAAACGGCAGACCCATGAGTTCTTGGCAGAAGAGAAACTTCGGAATACAGCTGTCGAATTTCTTCCAAGCCTCGTCCGTCAACACGCAGACCTTCTTTTAAGATGCCTTCTGTGACTGCCGCCTCAACTTTTTCCATCAGCAATTTGCCGATTGCCTTGCTGCGTTTATCCTTGGCAATATTTTGTTCAAATAAATATTTATCTAATTGATATTTCAATTCTGTCACTGCTGCCTTGCGTTCTCCCTTGGTATTTAATTCCTGATCAAATAAGATCGCTTTAACATTTTTTTCTAACCAGTTCTCTGCCAGTGCCAACACCTTTTCCATTTCTTTTTCTGCTTCCAGCTCTTCTAGATGTTTCAATTTCTCTTTTATGACAGGAACTTTTATTTCAACTTCTGACTGCATCTTTTTGATCAATTCGATTGCCGGCAATAATTCTCTTTGTCCAGCGACAATCGCCTCGAAAGCGTCAGCTTCATTGATTTCCAAAGCACCAGCCTCGATCATGATTGTTTTCTTTTCTGTACCGGCCACGATCAAGTCCAAATCACTATTGACTCTTTCGGCATAGGTCGGATTGAAAATCAATTTACCCTCTACTCGACCAACGCGGATTCCGCCGATCGGTCCATGCCAATTCAAGCCAGAAATAGAAAGCGCTGCCGAAGCGGCCACTAATGACACGACATCATGATCGTTTTCTTGATCGACTGAAAGTACGGTAATGATAACCTGCACATCTTTGCGTGAATCATCCAAAAATAAAGGACGGATTGAGCGATCGATCATGCGACCGGTCAAAACCGCTTCTTCAGATGGACGACCTTCACGTTTGATCCATTTAGAACCCTTGATAATACCAGCGGCATACAACCGCTCCTCGAAATCAACCATCAAAGGGAAGAAATCGATATTTTCTCTAGACTCTTTGGCCTCCACGACCGTAGCCAAAACAACCGTTTCTCCGTATTGCACGGTCACGGCGGCATTTGCCTGTTTGGCTAATTGTCCTGTCTTGAAGGTGAGTGTGCGGCCAAGCCACTCAGTAGTAAACACTTTTTCATTGTTGTTCATATTTTTCTTTGCCAGTAGTTAATCATTTAATTTCTGTTTTGTTATAAATTTTCAATTTCTAATTTTCAATTTTCAAACAATTTCTTAATGAATTAATTTTTAATTCAATTAATATATTGAAAAATTATAAATTGTAACATTGTTTATAAATTGAAAATTGATCATTGAAAATTAAATCTTTTTTCAAGTTTAAAATGTTAAATTTAAACTAAATAGAATTTAAACGAACAAGCTACTGTGCAATGTTTTTATGCTTGGCCAACAAACTACAGAACTATGGATAATGACCACAGCGCTATCTGTTTGATGACCAAGACTTTTATTATTTTAATTATTAAATTGTTAAATAGGGCGGACAAATTATCCGCCTTTGCTTTTTCTCGGCTTCCGTCTCGGTTTGGCATAGACATGATGTATCGCCAGGTACAAGTATTTCCGATGGAAATCTATTTCCTGGATCACTCTTGTCTTTCCAACTATCTTCGTAAGACGTGCTTGGTATTGTGCACCTATCACGAAAGCCAGATCGTGGCCCGGAAAAAATATTGCCCTGACAAATTTTATGCCTTCTGTCTTTTCCGTAGGAACCAAAGGTTCTTCGCCCTCGTCATAGGCAAAATCAATCAGTAATGCTTTCAACGTTCACCTCCTCGTCCTATTTTATCTCAACAAATATTTTCTATTATCACTCAAATTGGTAAAGTCATCAGACTCTTCAATAAGTTTCGCCGAGGTAGTCTGACGGAAACCCATCAGTTCTACCAAACAACCAGTGGTATTCTGTAGATAATTCACCAAGGGAATGTAATCACCATCGCCGGTCACCAATACTATCACATCCAATTTTGGAGCCAACTTCATTGCATCGACTGTAATGCCTACATCCCAATCGCCCTTTTTCATGCCCCCAGCAAAGACTTGCAAATCTTTCATCTTCACCTCAAAGCCCTGTTGGCTCAAAGCTTCAAAAAAAGCCATTTCTTCTTCACCTTCAGTCCGTACTACATAAGCAGTGGCGCGGATTAATTTTCGCTGCGCCACTGCCTCTTGCAATACTTCCTTGAAGTTTACTCGTCTTTTGTAAAGGTTTTTAGCTGAATGATACATATTGGAGACATCCACCAATACTCCCACTCGCTGCTCCTTGTGTTTTAACATATTATATTCCTCCAATATCTACCCCCTTTAACAAAGGGGGCTAGGGGGATTTAGGGATTTAATTACGCAGCTTCTTCAACTTCTTCCTCTTCTTCTGGCTTAATTTCTGCATTAGCCATCATTTCCTGTTCCAGGCGTTGTCTTTCCTGTTCTTCTTCAATCATTTTCTTAGCAATTTTCAATTTCAACTTTTTCGCCACATCAGCAAAAGAGTTTTCATCTTCTTTTTGCAAATATTTAAGCAATTTGCGTCGTTCGTTAACTTTTTTCAACAAACCGCGACGTGAAGAATGATCATGCTTGTGCATTTTCAAATGCTCAGTCAAGCGTTCGATTTCTTCGGTTAAAATAGCGATCTGCACCTGTGAAGACCCAGTATCAGTGTCATGGACACGGAACTTGTTAATGATCTTCTGCTTTACTTTTTTGTCTAACATTAGTTTTCTTTTCCCAATCCGAGAAATGGTTTAACTTTTTTTCTAGAAAAAGCTCCGCAAAAGCGGATTTCCATATCCAAGAAGAGGTCAATTAGTTAATTAAATTCTTAAAAACCATAACACGATGTCACCAAAAATACAAGGCCTCAGCTTCAAGGCTCAACGTTAAATAGTATGGTGTTAATTTGTCATTGCGAGGAGCACCAGCGACGTGGCAATCTCAGGTTTATAAGAAATATAGCTTAAAATTCATTTTCTTGTTAACCTGAGATTGCCACATTTCGCTACGTTTCATTCGCAATGACAGTTGTTGAGTGAAATGTTAAAATTTTGAATTAATTTTAATTATTATTAATAAATCTCCTACTAGTTATTAAGAACCACTTACATTGACATTTGCCTTGTTTCTTGTTACATTAACATTAAGTTTAGATAATTATTGCCAAATCGGTTGGCAATTTTGTTTTTTAACAAGTTGTTATATAATAGCCTTAAGAGTTAATAGTTAAATGTTAACGGTTAAGTGTTAATTACGCGCCCATAGTTCAGTGGATAGAACACCAGCCTTCTAAGCTGGTTACGGGAGTTCGACTCTCTCTGGGCGCACCGGATTTCTATAATCCCCTCCTTTATAATGAGGGGTGGCCGACTTGTCCACCGAAGCTTTAGCGTAGGCGGGAAGGCCGGGGTGGTGGTTTTCATCCCCCAATAAAAACAAAAATATGTACTTCCTATTTTTCTTGAGTTTTGTCCTGTTTTTTATCCTGCTTTTTTTGGCAACCCAGTTTTTCAATATCCTTTTCCGCGGCTATGCTCCCTTCATTTCTACCCACCGCAGGATATTAGACAAGGCTCTTACAGAAATAAAACTTAAAACGAATGATCATGTTTTTGAATTAGGCAGTGGCGATGCCGGATTTTTAAGAGCAGCCGAAGAAAAATATCCGGAAGCAAAATTTACCGGCATTGAATATTCTTTTCTGCCGTACCTGATTACCCGTTTTCAGCTAGCGCTCAAAAAAAGCAAAATAAAAATAAGAAAGAAAAATTTTTTTAAAATAAGTCTGGAAGATGCCGATTTGATTTATTGCTACTTGAACGTTGGCATGATGAAAAAATTAGGAAAAAAATTCCAAACTGAATGCAAAAAAGGCACAAAAATTGTTAGCCTGAACTTTCCATTACCCGATATTGAAGCAAAAAAGTTAATCCAAACAGACAAAAGCAGGCTTTTTTTCTACGAAATATAATATGAAAATTTCCTTCATCCAAGCAGGCGGCACAATTGATAAGGACTACCTGGAAACAGAAACATCTCATGGCTATAATTTCCAGATCGCGGAACCGGCAGTAGAAAAAATTTTACACAGCGTTAATCCGAAATTCAGTTACGAAATTTTTTCAGTCGCCAAAAAAGACAGTCTGGATCTAACAGACGAAGACAGACAAAACATATCAAACAAATGCCAAGAGTTAGAAAATGATAAAATTATTATTACCCACGGCACAGACACTTTCAAAAAAACAGCAGAAAAGTTAAGTGAAATAAAAAATAAAGTGATAGTCTTAACAGGAGCCATGAAGCCAGAAAAGTTTCAAAACTCCGATGCAGATTTCAACATCGGTATAGCAGTAGGCGCAATCAACTTCTTAGAAAACGGAATTTACATCGCGATTGACGGAATAGTGAATAAGTGGCAAGATTATAAAAATTAAAATATTATGGTGGCTATCGTATAGCGGTTATTACACTGGCTTGTTCCACAAACCACGCTCTTTACATTTTTTTTATATCGCGCCATACTATATGTATGCCAATTGTAAAATGCAAACAGTGCCAAACAGAATTCTCTGTTAAGCTAAGTCACCAAAAACTTGGTTGGGGTATTTATTGTTCAACCAAATGCCGAGGGGAAGCATCTAAGACAGGTAAGTTGCAGGCCTGTTCGTTTTGTAAAAAAGAAGTTTGGAAAACTCCAAGAGATTTTAAAAGATCAAAAAGCGAAAAACTTTTTTGCAGCAAATCCTGCCAAACGAAGTGGAGAAATGAGTTTTTTTCTGGCGAAAATCATGCGAATTGGCAAGGCGGAGAATACGTATACAGGGACAAACTTATCAGATCTAAACAACCGATGGTTTGTAAAAAATGCGGCACAAAAGATGAACGAGTTTTAGAAGCTCACCATATTGATCGAAATAGAAAAAATCAGGATATAAAAAATTTGGTTTGGTTATGTAGAAATTGTCACTGTCTAGTGCATAATCATAAAGAAGCTTTTTAAAATTGAAGGTCGTTATTAGAAAATGTAAAATATTTTTTCTAACAATGCTTTTCAATTGAAAAGCCCAATATGGTGATATTGGTGAAACGGTTATCACAAAAGCTTGTGGTGCTTTTGTCGAGGGTTCGACTCCCTCATATCACCCCTGAATGAAAATCCTCGCTTTTTGGCGAGGATTTTCTGTTATGCAAGCAAGAAATGGAGTTTTACATTGTTAATAATCAAGTGCTATAATTAAATTACATTAATTAATCATCAAATATGAAGCTAAGCATAATAATCTCAAGCACTAATGCTGAAACAAATTGGAACGCCCTTAGGCTGGCCAATCTTGCTATTATCAAGGGAGATACAGTCGGCATCTTTCTTGTCGGTGAGGGAGTGGAATATGAAA
>Ga0209319_1002161_pt1 | contig 13169 bp, 28 predicted proteins | sample RifGroE2_FD_184000 | JGI IMG/M metagenome (GOLD analysis project Ga0209319, IMG submission 184000) | Groundwater microbial communities from Rifle, Colorado - Groundwater E2 (SPAdes) (version 2) | ecosystem: Environmental > Aquatic > Deep subsurface > Groundwater | place: Rifle, Colorado, United...
ATTACAATTCCAATTAGGTATTAAAGATTTAAATTTTGATACTCGTAGGGCATATGAAATGATTACGAATATTAGGATACTTAAAAATAATATTAAGACAAAAGAATCAAAAGATTTAATTAAATTACATAAACAAAAGAATAGTAATATAAATAATATAAATATAAATAATAAAAGGAGTAAAAAAAGTTGTTGTTGAAATACTCAAAATATATAAGATACATATTCACATTCCGATATATCAAAATTATTTCGTACATACTCGCAAAATACCTTCATAATAAAATAAAAGAATGTAATAACAAAGAACCCAACATGGGTAAATGTGCTAAATACAACAGATACACTTACTATTACGGTTTTCAAATTATCATAGGAGGCATAAATAAATTTATACTACTAATCATTTCAGGCTTATTATTAAACATTCTACCACAATTATTATTAACAACTTTATCATTTGTTCCACTAAGGATTTATTCTGGGGGATTGCATCTTGATTCATACACAAAATGTTTATATTTTTCATTATTAACTTTCATAGTATTCGGATTACTAGCAAAATACATCATATTAAATCAATTCATCACTATGTTAATATTTATATTTGTATTTATTTTGATATTAATTTATGCACCAGTAGAACATCCTAATAGACCATTAAATAATAATGAAAAAATACGATTTAAGTATATTGCTTTATTAATTTTAACAGGCTTATATCTAACTACAAGTCTGACAAATAACATTATTATAACCAATTCTATAACCTACGGCATACTTCTAGCAGGATTAATCACACTACCAGTAATAAATAAACTGAAGTAAATATTAACAAACTGAAATAAACATATTACAATTGCGTAATTTGTCATGTAATGTCGCTAGGTTTATGTTGAATATGTTCAGAATTTTATATATAGTGTCTTATATAAATAATATTGATTGAAGATTAAACAAATATTAAAAATATTAAAAATATTAAGATTAATTAAGAACAAGTTAAAATATATTTCGGAAAATTTTATGAAAATATTTAAACAAAACACTTGTTCTTTTTATCTTAATATGATACTATAATACGAACAGATGTTCTATATTTAATTAATAAATGATAATTAGTATAAATAAAATTTAAAAACTGAGGAGGAAGATTAATGGGAAATATAATAATGTACACAATTAAAGACGAAGTAGGTAATTATGTTCATAGAAACAGTATAAGAAAAATTGGTAAAAATTATTATTACCTATCTTATACTAGTTTAGAAGACGGTTGTATTGTGTATACTAGTGAAGAAAGAGTGAAAAATGCATTAGATATACTTGAGCTACATAATAAATTAGGAAATTTGGGGCATAAATTTAGTATTGAATTAGCATCATAATAAAATAAAAAAATAAGAATTTTTAATAACTTTCTATTGACATAGTGTTTAAATACATATATAATAGTATCAAGTGATATATTATATAAAATAAAAGAGAGGTGAATATAATATGATCCCCATTAAAAATGCTATGTTAATAAAAGAGTTAAAACCATTAATATTAAAATATGGTAATAACTCTAAAGTGTATAGTATTATACAAGAGGATTTTATTAAGAAAGGGTTAACTGGAAGTAACGCAAAAAACCTTTTAACTGGTAAACTTCCTTTAGAAACATTAAGTATCAATAATCAAAAAGAATTATTCTTGTTGTTTTCTTTTACTGACGGTATGAAAAAGGCATTGAATTCATATGATGAAATGTCTAAAGACACATTTGGTTCATTAGACGAATACTCTAAATTAAATTTAGAAAATTATTTTACTGAACTTGAAATTGAAGAATTTAAGGATTTTGTTATTGAGAAAGAAGAAGTAACTAAATATCCTTATGTATTGAAGAATATGTTAAAAGTAGCGGAAGGTCATTACGTTGGGATTATAGATTCTCAAGAATTCGCACGTATTGATGCATCCAATGATATTGTGTATGACTTTGCTACACAACGTGACCCAAAAATAGATATATTTGGAATGAAACGTATTAATACTGACTTGGGGAAAATAGATGAAATGACAGATAGTTTGCTTACTGGAAATTATTTCCCTGATGAGATAAAACTAAATGTTAAAAAAGATGGAGAAGACAATTTAGAGTTTGTTTCAAAAGACGGAATATATGGAGATTTAATTATTCATTCAGGAACAATAACTTGTTTTGACGGGTATCATAGAAAAGCAGCTAATTCTAATGCAGCAAATAAAAATTGTGAGTTTCATATGAATTGGAAATTAGGGGTTACTAATTTTCCAGAACCAAGAGCAAAGAAATTTATGATACAGGTTAATAAGCAAAAACCTATTAAACGTGAACATATTAAAAATATTGACGAAACAAAAAACGAAAATGTTATTGTTGGCAATATTATTAATAATTCCAATTCAGAACTTGCAGATAAAATTAAAGATTCTGATGCAGACTTAAAATTTGGTGGATTAACTAAAAAATCTATCTTGTCTGTAGCAATAGAAGAGCAATACAAAGAATTATTAAATACTAAAATTCATAATATTGAAATTTCTAATTGGATAGTGGATTTTACGAATTATTTGATGAGTTTGAATACAGATGCCTTTATAGATAAAATAGAAAAGGTTAAAGAAATAAGTTATATCAATCATAAAAATATTTTTATGGGCTATATTGCTCTTTCAAAAAGAGTATATGGACAGGATGATTGGAGAAATAAAACTAAAGAAGTAATGAATAATATTGATTTCAGTATCGAAAATGATATTTGGAATAATATTCGTATTAATGATAGTATTTTAAATAAGACTTCAAGAAAAGAATTGTATAAATTGTTTTTAAATGAGGAGGTGTAAATAATGGGGAAAATTATTTTATTAAATAAAGTATTTAACCATGACAGAGATGTTAAAGAAGCATTTTTAAAAGATATTAAACCTTCAACTGCTAAGACTATAAGAAGTATTCTTTTTAAAGTTGATGAATATGAGGAAATTATTGGTAAAAGTATATATGATTTTAGTTTAGAAGACCGTGATGATTTCCTTATTTCTATGTTTAAGAATAAAAGTAAAGGTGTTATTAATACTACGAGATCATATTTAGTAAAATATATTAATTATTGTATTGATAATAATCTTGTTAGACATATGGAAAATAGATTTAGTCTAATCTCTAAAGATGATGTGAATAAGTATGTAGATGAAACAGCTATTAGAATGAAATATTTATCTAAAGAAGAAATTAAAGAAGCACAGGATAAATTAGTTAATAACTGTGATAAATTAATTTTGCAATTAATTCCTTTGTCAATCAGAGGTCGTACTGAAAATGGTAATAGGAATGAAGAATTAATTAATTTAAGGGTTATTGATGCTGTAGAATCCTATAAAACAGGAATTCTCAAGGTTTGGAATAATGATGGTGATTTTAGAAATGTACCAATTGATGACGAAACCATTGAATTATTAAAGGAAACCATTGATGATGATAAATATATTATTAATAATGGAAGTTCGTACAGTCGTAAAAGACATAATAAGGTACTTGGTTTAGGGATAGGAGAAAAATATTTCACTTTGAACAATACTGGTTATGTTTTTAGAACTGCTGGTATGAATAAAAAAGGTAAAGTTAGAATTAATTATTTTACTTCCAGATTAGCAATGTTAAAAGATTGGATTGGGAATCAATATATTACTGTGACTAATTTATATAGTTCTGGTATTATAGATTATGCGATGCAATTAAAGAATGAAAAAGGTGCAGAATTAAATAATTATGATTATATGAAAATAATTGATAGATTTAACTATGGCAATCCGCAAATTGCACAAGATGGAAGTGAAAACTGGAGTGTGCAAATAGCAAAAATTAAAGCTATGGTAGATGATTATATTAATATTAAATTATAAAGGAGAATGTAATGGCGAAAGATATTAATTTAATTGATTTTACTGACATAGAAATTTATAATATGGTCAGATCAAGAGAATTAGGAAGATTCCCTAATAGTTTTTGGGGTGGAGTGGATACACTTAAAACTGCTAAAGATTTGACCAGACATTTATTTGAAAAAATTCTTAAATGGGATATAAATGATATTAAAAATAAAACAATAATTGATACTTTTTATGACAATAGACTCGGTGGAATGTTAAAACAATTGTTTAATAATAATCTTTTAGATGCTTTACTAAATGCATATCCAGAGTTAGAAGACTGGATAGAAGAAAAGAAAAATAGTAAATTAGATGATTTAAATAATAAATCTGATAAATCTGATAAGAAAAGAATAGAATATACAGATGAAGAATTAATAGAAAATATACAACAAAAATCTATTCAATTAAATAGGAATCCTGTTATGAGAGAAATGTCTGAGCCAGAAGGACATATATACACAGCGAGATTTGGTAGTTGGGGCAACGCATTAATTGCTGCTGAATTAATTGAAGATATTTGTGCAGAAATTGACAATTCTGAAGAAGCAATTAATAAAGCACAAAAAATAATTAAAGATTTCGCATATGAAATAGGAAGAATACCAACAGAAGAAGAAATAAACAGTTTATTTTCAGAAGGTGAAATAAAAGTTTATTTTAAATCTTTAGCAGGAATTAATAATTATTTAAATGAAGGATACACAAAAGAAGAATTAATAAATATTCTTAATGATAAAAGAAATAAATTAGGAAGAAATCCGACAAATAAAGATATAAAATTCCCAAGACCAATTATATTTATAGATAAGTTTGGCAATTGGGATAATGGATTAAAAGAGGCAGGATTAGATGTGAATTAAATCCTGCCTCTTATTTTTATTTAAAAATAATAATAAAAATCAATTATTTTTAATCCATGCTTCTGCATTTAAACGACATTTATCAAAATTATTAAATTTAATATCTTCAGTTAAAGATATATAAATAATATCATTATCGTGTTCTATTTGATAATGATAATACCCTAAATCAGAAATATAAAATATATATATTTTATATCCTTTTATATTTCTAGATGTGCTAACCCAAGTGGGATAGACTTTTCTTTTCAATATTTTTTTAAATTTCATTAAGTCACCTTCCTAATTATAATAATTGCAATAAAATAATTATAATCTAGGTTATAAATAAATACGTTATCTATATTATTTTTGTGTCGCAATTTATTAATTATTTTAATTAATGTTGTTTATTTTTTAAAAATTGGATAAAAAACAATGCTATTAATTACCATAAATAAATTGTAATTATTCTTTATCTAATAGCATATAAATTATAAATATAAATATTAAGGAGGAATTAAAATGGCAGGAATTATATTCACACTTAAAATGGGGAAAGAATCAGCATATGAATTAGCAAATATTTTAAAATCTATTGATGATGTAGTATTGCAAACTGTTGGTAGAAGTATGCATCTAATGGCTGAAAATTGCGAAAACAATGACGAAGAAAGTGAATTTAAAATTATGGTTAATAAAACTGGTGAATTTGAAGATGAGAATACTAATTGCCCTGAATGCGGTGAAGAAATGGAGAAGATATATAAATGTTTTGAATGTGGGTATTCTTATGATGAATAATTTGATAAAATAAAGGGTGAAAGTTGCCCTTTATTTTTAAATTTATCATATAATTTATTTAAAAAACAGTTGACAATTATATTTACATTATGTTAGAATAGGGATAGATAATAAAAGGAGGTTTTAATAATGTTGCTATCTAAATACTGTTTTTCATTTCATGATATTAAGAATAAATTAACTGATAATGAATATAATAATTATTTAAAGTTAATAAAGGATTCGTCTGGAATGTATTATAATATATCATTGAATACAGTAGAAGATAATATAAAAGAATATCCTAATATATTAAAAAATTATGAATTAGAATATGATACTACTAGTAATATTATTTTAAAAATTATAAAGCAAAGTATAAGAGTAAATAATACAGAATGTATTGATACTATTCATGATTTAATAAATATAAATGAGGGAGATAAGAAATGTTTCTTTGTCTATTTTAAGAAATGTTTATATAGATTAGAAGATTTAATAATCGTGAAAGAATATATGAATTGTAATTTAACTTATGGTATGTATACTAAAAACGGACTATCATTAAGTGGTATATATTTAGGTATATATACTAAATTAGTGATTGAATTAAAAAGAAAAGCAGAAATAGAAATGACGATTAGATACAATGAAGAATATAATCGCAATAGAGATATAAAAGATAAAATTAAAGAAGAAATAAAAAGACAACGTAGAATATTTATAAAGAATATTATTAATGAATTTGAAGATGAATACAATGAATGGAAATATGAAAAACGCATTAAGAAGGAAATAAAAAATGGTAATGCATATCTTGCTACACCATATGAAGCCATTATGGACATAGAATAGTAAATAAAATATAATATTAAAAGAAGGTGTTTAAAATAGCAGAAATACATAATCAACCAGAAATATTAATATTGCCAAAAGGTGTTTGTGGAATACCTACTATTCTCATCAATAATAAGTGTCGGACAAAAGAAGATTGCAAATATTTTGAAGGTTGTACCAATGCCAAGAAAGGTAAAAAATATGTAGTAACTAAGTAAAGTGTTTTTAATAATTATTATATGTGATATAATTAATATTATAAATAATTTAGATTAAAGGAGATTGATGATATGTTAAAATTTAAAAACAATGATATGGTTAAAGTAAATAATAAACTAAATATTAGATTTGAGGATAAAGAGCAAGAAAGAAAATTAATTGGTAAAATTGGAGTTATTATTGAAGCATTGGAAAATTCAGCATACCCATACCAAGTTAAATTTGAAGATGATAAAATACAAGAAATTAATTTAGATATGGGAAGTAGATTATTTGATGAATATGAGTTAGATTTTGCATAATACCAAAATTGCAAACCCTTATAAATCAATGGTTTAGAGACATTAATATTTGAACAAAATAAAAATTTTGTTATGATATTTAGAAAGGAGGTAAAATATACATGAAATTTGAAAAATATGATTTAATTGATTATGAAATGGTATATTATGGCATGTCGTTTTGTTTATATAAAGAATATCAATTAGAAAAGATAAAGGAGGAATAATATCATGAATTTAAAATGTGCTAATGCAGTTAGATATGAAAATGAACATATGAAACCAATAAAATGTAAATTAACAAATTTAAATTGTGTTTGTGCATCTTGTTTAAATGAGCACATAGGATTTAAAATTAATCCTTGGATTGATAAATGTCCTGCATTTCTTGAGATTCCTGATGAAGAACATCCATATATCATAGAAATTGAAATTATTAAAATTGAGAAATATAATCCTGAATATGGTGATGATAGAATATGTAAATGTGGACATTCTTATTATAGACATTTTGATAGTTATCAGAATATGGATACTTGTGGGTGTAAATATTGTGGTTGTTTTAATTTTGTAGAAGAAGAAAATATTAAAGGAGAATAAATCAATATGAGCAAAACTAAAAGAACACCACAACAAAGTAAAAATTGGGATAAATACGTTAACGAATCACAATTTACAATAAATTTACACAATAGAAGTAAATATTGCGAAGAAGGATTCCCTAGATATATTTATTCAGATAAAGGGATGATTATATTTACTCTTATATTGCGGAATGGTGAAATTATTGAAAATGCAATATTAGATAATAGTAGGCAATATATGTCTGAAGGTAGTCAATGGAAAAATGGATGTAATATGATTAATGAATTTCAAGTGCTTGCATGGAAAGAGATTATAGATAACGAAAAAGGAGAGAATTAATATGTTAAAAATAATCTACACAGAAAAAGGTAAAGCATATTCAGATTTTAATCTTATTGAAAATGCACAATTTATAATTGATCAATATCATAATAAAATTGAACAGAATAATAGAGATATAACTATAGAAGTATCAACATCTAATATTATTCAGTCATTACGTGTGTTGATTTCAAGAGGTATATTATCTAGCAATGAGATTTGTATTATATTTAATGATGAATAAATATTTATTAATGAATACTGTGAATTAACAAAGTATCCACAAGGATTCATGGATTGGGGGCAAAAATTTCTGAGGGAGATTATAGGCAGAAGGATAGGTAAGGAAGTTTAAATAAATTATAGGAGTGATAATTATGTTAAAATGGTATCCTGTAAAAGTTTATTTTTCTGCTAATAGTATATACTCTGCTTTTATTCACGAAGATGAAATTAAAGGTATATCACCAGAAGATGCACTGAGAAATGCGTATTGGAATTGGAAAGATACAAGTAGGATTGAATTGTTAGATGATAAGGATAATAAGGAGAATTAATATGAATAAAGAAGAATACAAAAAGTTTGTTGATAGAGTGATGGTAATAAAAGGTATTCAAAAGGGAATAGTATTCTTAGGAGAAACAGGTAATATACACAAATTGTTTTATGGTGATTATCCTAATGATTTAGTGTCAGGTGAGATGGGAGAAATATATTATACATGGCATGGTACAGGCGGATCAGAGAAATTCTTTAGATTAGAAATTCAACCTGAAAACATGGATAAATTATATGAGATATTTGATAGATATATTGAAGAATTGAAGAAAGTCAGTTTTAGAGATATGAAGTGTAAGTATTTATAAAATATAAGGAGGATTAATAATATGGGAATGTTTAATACTTTTTATGGCGAAGTAAAATGTCCTTACTGTAATGAAATACATGAATTTGAAGAACAAACTAAATCATATGATCGTTTATGTGATAGTTTACTATTAGGAGATTATATCGACAAAGGGAATACTAATTATATTTATGATTTTAATTCATATTGTGAAAATACTAATCAGAAATTCAGAATTGGTATTGCTATTCGCAGAGGACAGATTGTAAAATATCTTGTAGAAGATGAAATTGAATCTGTAAATATTATGAATTTAGAAAATATTAAAGATGGGATAGGCAAGAGATTACAATATGAAAAAGTATGTAGAGAAGCAAATGGTTATCCAAAAGAAGAATTAAATTATGAATTAAATCCTTTAGTTAATGGTTATAAATTTACTGCATTTGGTGTTGAGTGGGAAATTGTTAGATTATATAGAACAAATGATTTATTTGCATCTGGACATATAGAATATTTTTATGAAATTAAATCTAAAGAACATGGAATAAGGATTATGGTATCTAGTGATATTCGTTTTGGTATTGAAATCATAACATTAGAATTAGCAAATAAGTATAGAGAATTGTATTTTGATAAGAAAGAAGGAGAATAAAATATGATTGAATTTAAAATTAAAGTATCTAAAGAAGGAAATATTAATTCCTACATTAATAAACCTGTACTAAATAGAACATTATCTCTTGAAGAATCTACAAATGTTTATATGTTTAATGATATGCCAAAAGAAATAGTTATAGGTATAATTTCTGATGCAATTGAATTAGAGGATTATTATGAATTAACTATAAGATTATGGATAGAAAAGATGAAAATATTTAGAGAATTCTTTGTAGGTAGAGAATTAGCAAGTATATCAATAAATTAAAAGGATAAAATATTATGTACAAAATAGGTAAAATTCTATTAGGATGGTTTGGTGGTCAATATGAAGATTCAGGATTATTTAAAACTAAAGAAGATGCAGAAAGAGGTGTATTCTGTGATGAAAGATTACATGAATTACTTTCCGAATATGAAGAGAAGAAAATAAAAATTACTATTGAAATTGTGGAGGAATAGGAGTATATATTATGAAATATGAAAAACCAAAATGTGATGATTGTAATTCAGAATTAATATATGTTAGTGAAATAACTATGGATAAAGTAAGAAAAATAAATAAAAATGGTCAAATTTCTAAGAAAGAAGATTTAAGACCTTGGGCAGATAATGATATTGAATTTTTAAGATGCCCTAATTTTGATTGTTATAATTCTTATGAAGTTGATTATGATGATAAAGATAGAATAATAAAAGGTGAAAGAAGATGGTAATATATAATTAATCCAAAACCATTATTTGGTTATGATATTAGAAAGGAGTAATTTTATGATTAATTATAATTTTGAAATAACTGTAAAATGTAAAGTTTGTGGTGAAACTATTGACATGAATAATCCACAAGGTAAAATGTATATATGGAATATAGATGATGAAGGTATAGTTATTAAGTGTAATAATTGTGGTACTATGAGCAATGAAAAAATAAAGGAGAGTTAAAACTATGGAATTCAATGAAACACAGAAAAATTTAATTTTTATATATGGAAATAACGTATTTGAAGATATACTTAAAGAAATTAATGAATTAAAAAGTAATTCAAATATCCCATTTGACCAAAAATATATAGGATTAGGTTTGTCATTCTGTGCCATAAAAGCAAAGCAAATAATTAATGGTGAAAGGGGAAAATGTAGTTTACAATCATTGGTAAGTGAAAGTTTTGGAGAAGCAGAAATATATAGGAGTAATATTTGTGGTGGTGAATTATAGTTTAGAATATAAAAAGAAAGGATGAAATTTCTATATGGCAAAATCATTTATTGAAAAAAGATATTATATTACTATTTTTAATTTTATAACAAAAAAAAGAAGAAGAATATCGTGACGATGATTTGATAAGAATGTTAAAATGTGATAAAAAATATATACTTTATTTAAATGGAGATATTTAATACCAAAATTGCAAGAAGATTATAAAATCTTAGGGATTCCTGAATTTTGGAATTTAAATAAATTAGTAGAATTAAAAGGAGATAATTAAAATTATGGATGAATTCATTTATAGTATATCAGTAGGTGTAGATAGTATAGGAAGTAGAGAAGGTAATATAAAATCAAATTACTCAATGAAAGTCTCAAAGTATAAAATTAAAAGTGAAACCAATTCTAATTACATTTTATTAGGTGAAACGCATAGAGTTAAAAAAGATGATTATGAAAAAATTAGAGAAAGTTTATTGCGTAATGATAGTAAAAATATTAGATTTGTAATTTGGACAAAAGATAAAGAAAAGATTAGATTATATAAAGAAATGTTGATTCAGAAAATAACTGATACTATTAATATCTATAGAAATGAATTGAAAATATTAGAATCAGCAATGAACGGAGAAATTGAGGTATCTTTTAGAGATAATAGTTTAGACGAATATAAGAGATATGAAGGTAAGATTGCAGAAGATATGTTTTAATTAATATTAGTAAAGATTTAAAAGGAGTAATTATTAATGAAAGAAACTCAAATTAATTGGAAAAGTACAGATGATGAAATAGAAAATATGACTATTGAACAAGCAATTGAATTAATAGAAAAACAAATTATATTAGGAGAATCTAAAGGTGATTTTAAACCAAGAAAACACATGGTTAAGGCATATAAAATAGCAGTAGATGCATTGAAATTTATGCTTGACAAATAGTATACAGAATGGTAATATAATAGTTATAGTAAGAAATAATTAATAAAAGGAGAATCTAACATGACAGAAATAACATTAAACGGAGAAGTATATGTTAAAAAAGATGAAATTGAAGTAGATTATGAAATGGCAGTTTCATACTTTAAAAACTTAGAAGAATACAAATTTATAGAATTAGTTGATGAAATTGTATTAAAAATGCTTGAAGGAAAATATGAAGATTTGAGTAATTTAATGGAAGGTAATATGAATACAAATAGAACATTGCTTAAAATACATTATGCGGTTAATAGTTATTAAAATTATTATATAAGAGGAGAAATTAACATGAATCTATATGTATTAAAATTTAAACATTATGCCCCAAAAGATAGTATAGAAGGTATTGTTACATATCTTATTGCAAATTCATCAGAAAATATTTATGAATGGATGAAATCAGAACCAGAAATTAATGATCATTATATTATTAATTCATATAAACATAATGAAAATGATGATAAAATATTTAATATTTATGATGAAAATTATAATGTGATAGGAACAGAAACATTTAAAGAAAGAATGATTAGACTAAATGGTGAGATGTTTGATAAGGATGCAGATGTTTCAGATGCATATTATGGTGTAACTCATTATGGATGGGAATTAATTAAAGAAAATGTTTATTATACAGATGTTGTTGCAGTTAAAAGTAGTTTAAATATTGATATTGTCGATATTACTTTATAGATAAAAAGGAGGAATAATAATATGAAACTAAAAAATGAATATAAATGTGTATGCGGTTTTGAAGAATTTCATACAAAACAGAATACTAAAATAAATAATGGTATTCAAACAGGACTGTATTGCTCTGGTTGTGGTAGATGGATTAAATGGTTGGGTAAGGAAGAAGTAAGATTATTTGATAAATATTTAGAAGAAAGAAAAAGTAAAAGAAAAATGGAAATTGAAAAAGATGAGTTTAAAGACCAATTTGATATTACTAAAGTTAGCAATGAAGAATTGCTTGAAGAATTAGCAAGAAGAATTAGAAAAGGTAAGATAATATAGGTGATTAATAGTATATTAATAGATTAATAATAAATTAAGAGGAGGAAGATTAAAATTTTTAGCAATATCAAATACAATACAAAATTTAGAAAGCATTATAGGAGTCTAAAAGAAAGTAAAAATGCAAGAAGTATATTAACAGAAATAAAACAAGAGGAAAGTCTACATAAAAGTATACAAAAACTTAAAAAACATAAAAAGTTACATAGTTTAAATGTTGAAGATGCAACAATGAAAATTTGTGCTATTATGGGAATATAATAAATATTTATTTCATAATAAAGTGAGGTGAAAATTTGTGTTAGAAAAATTCATCAATGATATTAAAAATGCTCAGAGTGATAAAGACATTAAGAAAGTATTATGTGATTTTTATGCAGTAATTCAAGTGGATTCTAAAGTTAGACAAGAATTTGATAGGTATCTTATAGAAGTAAATAAATAATTGTATCAATGGTAAGATTCATTCAAAGTTTAGAAATTAAAATAATAATATGAAAAAGAGAATGATTATGAAAAATTTAATTGGTTATTGCAAAGAGTGTGGTTCGGAAGTATATAATACAGATGAATTATTGCAGAATATAAAGGTGTATTTGAATGTTCTAAATGTTCACATCCACATTCAA
>Ga0209319_1002162_pt1 | contig 13159 bp, 12 predicted proteins | sample RifGroE2_FD_184000 | JGI IMG/M metagenome (GOLD analysis project Ga0209319, IMG submission 184000) | Groundwater microbial communities from Rifle, Colorado - Groundwater E2 (SPAdes) (version 2) | ecosystem: Environmental > Aquatic > Deep subsurface > Groundwater | place: Rifle, Colorado, United...
TGCAATACTACAACTACGAACGTTATCAATGGAATCTAAAAAAGATGACCCCGGTACAGTACCGAAATCATCTTTTAGAAACCGCCTAGTTGTTTTTACCCGTGTCTACTAAACGGGGTACAGTTCAAACCTTGGGTGTGTTTTATTTTATATTATCGAGAGACGGATGAGAAGTTTATGCCCCGAAGCGTAGCGGAGGGGTAAATCCGACCCTGGGAGCAACTGAAAAATAGGCTAATTTTAGCCTATTTTTTTGTTTTCAAAAAATTTTGGCAGAATAGCCTTGTATTGTTTATTGTTATTAATTTTTTTTGTGTAATCATTGACAAATTAGCCTAAATACTGCTAATTTAATATGAACCCTTTTTACATCAACTAGGGATGTTTTTTATAAAATACAACATCAAAAAAGCGAAAGGAGACCGTAAGCAGTTGTTAAAGATGACTGAGGCAGTTGTTTTCTATTGTGCAGTAATTAACCGGAGAAGGAGGAGCTATGTTAGACGAGAAAACCAGAAAGTCACTTTTACCGTGGATACCTAACGCATTGAAGCTCGGACGGACCAGTTCACTGGACCCGAATGTCGGCAATCCCTGGGAGTGCCAACTGAGCAAGGGTGTTCACCTGATCAGCCAGCAGTCGCTTATTGACCGGGCAACTCTGATGAAGCACCACATCTGGCCCAACGGCCGGGGTACCAATCTGTTCGCCGTCAAAGGCCAGCCGAACCATTTCGTGTTGAAAACTTTGCACGACCAGGGTTTCTGCTTCGACTGCAGTTCACCGACCGAAATTCTGGACGCCATGACAGTCGGCGCCAAACCCGGCGAGATTATGTACACCGCCAACGCCACGCCTTGGGAGCATCTCAAGTTCGCGCTGGCACATGGTGCCAAGCTGAACCTCGACGACGTCTGCTACTTGGACATCCTGGAGACCGTACCGGAAACGATTTCGTTCCGGGTAAACATTGCCAAGATGCGGAAAGACGGTGGCCAGAACAAGATTATCGGCAAGGCCGGAAAACAGAAGTACGGCGTGCCCTATGAAAAACTGGTGGCCGCCTACCGCAAGGCGAAAACCATGGGCGTCAAGTATTTCGGCCTGCATACCATGTTTGCCTCCAACAACCGCAACTGGAAAACGCACGTAATGACCGTACAGATCCTTCTGGAAATCGCCTTGCAGCTCAAGTCCGAACTCGGTATCCAGCTCCAGTTCATTAACGCCGGCGGTGGTATCGGAGTGGACTACAAACACCCCGACGATCCGACGGTCAAGCTCACCGAGGATGATCAGCCCTTCGACCTGCAACGCTATGGCCGGGAAGTCAACATCCTGCTGAACGAGTTCGAGCAGACCAACCGCTGGCGGCCCGACTTCTACCTGGAGTGTGCTCGTTACGTGGCCGCTCCGACCGGTGTCTGGGTTGCCCCGATCATCGCCGTAACTCAGAAATACCGCCGGTTCGCCTGCATGGCAGCCTGCGACGGTGCCGATCTACTGCGCGCCGGTATCTACCCGGCGCATCACCACGTGATCATCCTGGATAAGGACTGCCGGCCGGTTGAAGGCCGCAAGATCATACGGCAATCGATCGTCGGGCCGCTCTGCGAGAATATCCATGCGGTTTCCCAACGGTATCTGCCGGAGATACATATCGGTGATCACATCATGTTCTGCGACAGCGTTTGTCATGGCATCGAGATGGGCATGAACTACAACGGCTGGACCAAGTCACCTCAGATCATGCACATGGCCGATGACAGCCTCAAGGTTATCGCCCGGGCCCAGACCATCAAGGACATCCGCTCCCTGCAGATGCCTCTCAACTAACCGTTTTACAACCACCACCAACAAAAGGAGCTGAAATGAGAGAAAGCATGTTACCACCCGGAGGCGCCAATCTGTTTCAGGCGATCAAGAGACAATGCAACGAAGCGGAAGCTGCCGGCATCAAGATATTCCGTCTGACCATCGGCCAACCGACCGGACCCGCCCTGGAAAGTGCCAGGGAAGCAGCGGCTATCGCCGTGAAAAGTGGCGAAGAATCGATGCACGAGTATCAGGACAACGGTAGTCCGGGAGTGGAGTATTTTGCCAGACGTTTTGTTCTGGCCCATCTGCCCATCGTGGTTGCAGCCGAGGTTGCTGGTCTTACTCCCGCTAAAGATGGCGTGGAGTTTCTGCCTCTGCCCGGCACCAAGCCCATTTTGGGTCAGGTCATTCAGGCCTGCGGTCAGATCAGTGATCGAACCATTCGCGTTGCAACCATGACCAATCCCGGCTATCCGACCCCGGCTGTCCAAGCCTTCTATCTGGGAGCCGACCATTATGCCTTGAACACCACGCCGGAAAACCAGTTCCTGTTCAGTCCGAAAGATATTCTTCCTGGCACTCAGGTGGTCATGACCAATTATCCGCATAATCCCACCGGTCAGGTCGCGACAATTGAATTCTGGCAAAAACTCTGCCAGTACTGCTCCGATAACAACATCCGGCTGTTCAACGACGCGGCGTATGCCATTCTATCTCATGAACCGTATGCCTGTACCTTGACCGAAGCGGCTCTTGCGTTTCCGGATCTTTCTTGGGCCGAGGCCTTCTCCGCCTCCAAAGTGATTGCCAACGGCACTGGCTGGAGAGCTGGTGCTTTGGTCGGATCATCCGATTTCGTTGGTGACATCGCCACTATCAAAGGCAATACCGACAGCGGTTTCGTCGCCTTTGCAGCCGCCGGTGTTATTCACTGCATGGAAAAGGACATGACTTCGATCAGAGAAAACCGCCAGGTCTACGAACGTCGTCTCGACCTCCTGTGCAGTTTGTTGCAAGCGAGAGGTATGCGCCTCGCGGTTTCTCCCGGCGCTGGTTTCTTTACTCTCTGGCTTACACCCAAAGAGGCATTCGGCCAGGAGATTAAGGACGCTGCCGAGTTCAACGAGCTGATGATCCAGAATACCGGTGTAGTCGGCGTGCCTTTCGGACGCTACATCCGCTATGCCGTCACCAACCCCATTGAACAGCAGGAATGGCAGGATGCCATCGTTGCCGCGTTCGACAAGGCGGAGGTGAAATACTGATCAGCATGCTGATCACTCAACCCGCAGACTTCAATGTCCGCGGGTTTTTTATTTTGCAAAACAGCTTAATTTATTCAACTTTTCCATACTAATTTTTACCAGCGGATAGATATTATATATAATTCGGTAAATATGTAATTTGCAGAGCATAATAAAAAGACATAACTTATCGTGATGTCTTTTTATATTTTCAGAGCGTGGATGAGACCCGTCCGACTGCCGTCAGGCAGGCGGGATTTTATCCTCGTAGCTTGTTTTTTCGTGATGCCCCTGTTTTAGGAGTCCGAAAGTGGGCTTAGACTTGGCATCCATTCGGCCAGGAATTTGATTGTTTTAAACTTTTTAAAGGGTCGCTAATTTTTTGTTGGAAATTTAGATTGTATATTTGACTTTAGAATTGACTAACATTATTATTTATTATAGAATATAATTGTCCGTAGAGATATTACGTTTACGGAGCTAAATGTTTAATGACCTTGTCAAACAGGCCTTTAATAGGCATGGTAGACAGCGGCTAACAACGACTAGTGCTTGAACAATTGCTAACGCAATTAGGGCAACAACTAATTGATAATTGTTATCTGTTATAGTCATATACATAATATTAACATAGTTTAATGACCTTGGTCACTCCACGAGTGAATAGTTCTTTGTTTAGACACAGGGCAACAATTTGTTCAGTTTAAATACTCAATACCCACCACAAAGGTTCCAAGGGCCCAGGGTATTGAGACGCGAATTCGCATGGATATCAATGATAAAAATTTCAAAAAAAAATGGTTTGAAGAAGAAAAGCGGAAAATTGAAATAAGGAAAAAAAGAAGATATATTCATTTTGACTCCAGAATAAAAACAATAGGAAAAGAAATTGCAAACGAGGTGCAAAACCCTGATTATGTGGTCAGGCGTTTTTTTTATCCATTTTTAAAATTGGAAAAGAAAGAAAGGAAATTTTGTTATGACGAAAACGGCAAAAAATATGCCAAGGCAAAAAAACCACGCTTAATACAATATGCCTCTCATAAAGATGCAGTTATTTACTCATGGTATTCATATATTCTGTCCGCCCTGTACGAAAAAAAAATTAGAAAAAATAAAATATCCGAAAACATAATTGCATATAGAAAAACAAAACATAAAAATAATATAGATTTTGCAAAGGAGGTTTTTGATTATATTAAATGCCAGAGTGAGTGTGCCGCTATTTGTTTTGATATTCAGGGTTTTTTTGACAATTTAAAACATGACAGAATAAAAATGATTTGGAAGAATTTACTAGCTACAGAAGACTTATTAACAAACAAGAGCTTGCCAAAAGATCATTATAACGTTTTTAAAAGTATTACTAAATACAGCTACTGTGATTATAAAAAATTATGTGATAAATTCAATATAAAAAAGAAAAACTTTAAAGATTTTTTGGTTATTTGTGGTTTAAGTGATTTTAAGAAAATTCTTCGCGGTAAAATTATTAATCACAATATTAATAATTTTGGCATACCACAAGGAACTTCTTTGAGTGTTGTTTTATCAAACGCCTACATGATTGATTTTGATATTAAAATCTCTGGTTTTATTAAAAATATTGGAGGTATCTATCGACGTTATAGCGATGACATTATAATAGTATGCGATAAAAAATATTGTGATAAAATAAAATCACTTGTTAAGGAAGAAATTGACATTATAAAATTAAACATGCAAGAAGAAAAAACGGAAATTAGATTTTTTAGTAAAATAGACGGAAAATATTTTTGCATTGATGAGGGAGGTAATAAATGTAAGCTCCAATATCTTGGGATAGAAACTGATGGAAATAATGAGTTGTTTAGAGGTAAAACCAATGCAAAATTTTACCGAAGAATGTCATGGGCAGCAAACACTGAAAAAAGAAGACAAAAGAGAAACCCTAAAAATAAAATATCTAAAAGAAAAATATATCGAAAATTTTTACACTATCGTCCATTAAGTTTTTTTACTTATTTTAATAATGCAGTTAGTAAATTAGATTCGGTGTTGTTGTCTAAAGCATTTCAGAAAAACAATTTGATTAAAAGTATTAAGAAGAGAATTAATGAAAAATAATTAGCTGATAGCACAAAGGTTCGGAAGCGGTTCAAGTATGGGAGTATAAATAAAAACTTCATTTTATGGAATGTTTGTTTTAAATTACCAAGAGTGAGTGAGAAATTTATACTCCTAAGCGATAGTGTAGGGCAAGCCCGACACTCTAAGCAGAGATGACCTGTCCCAGTAGCAGGGCTGATTGTTTTTACTATGTGATTGATGTGTGGGCTTACTGATTGATTTTTGGGTGCTTTAATAGTAAAATTTAAGCAAGAATCATATAAAAAAAGGAGGTATGATTAAGATTAAAAATTTTCCAAAGCATGAGAGACCGCGTGAAAAATTAATTGAAAAAGGGGTGGTCAATCTTCACGACAACGAATTAGTAGCTATATTATTGGGCACGGGAAGGGCTGGAAAGAATGTGCTTGATATGGCGAGTGAGATATTGGGGAAGTTCCCTAAGAAGAGGCTACTATCTCTTGGTTATAAAGAATTGTCGAAGATAAAAGGCATCGGCCCCGGGAAAGCTTGCTCGATGTTGGCTGCTTTCGAATTGACTAAGCGTGCACTAGAGGTTGAGGATAATAATCTGCCGGTAATAGATAATGCAAAAGAAGCAGTCGCCCACCTACAAGAATTGCGTAACGCCAAAAAGGAACATCTTGTCGTATTGTATCTTAATGCCAGGAATCAGCTCGTACATAAAGAAACTATCTCAATAGGAACTTTAAGCGAAAATCTTGTACATCCTAGAGAGGTTTTTAAACCGGCAATCGATTGTCTAGCGGCCAGTATCATCGTTGCCCATAATCATCCCTCGGGAGATATGGAACCATCTCAAGCGGACATCGAGATGACCAAGAAGCTTGTTCATGCCGGGAAAATATTAGATATAACAGTGAATGATCATGTAGTGATGACAGACAGAGGTCAGATAAGTATCATAAATATTATCAATTCTAAATCGACCAATGATTAATCAGACATATAATACCAAAGAGGATGTCGTCCTTCAGGCAAGAACAGCCTTGAATAAGACGCTCAGGGGAATAATCCCAGCCGCCGATATATCTGCCATAGAAGGCTTGCTTGTTAAATATGGAAAAAATAGGAAGGGATACCTAGGTGATTTAGTGGAACAATATGTCTTCGGACTGAAGAATAATGGTCGGCCCGAGGCTGATTTTTATATCGCTGGAGTCGAGCTGAAGACCACTCCGCTAAGAAAACACACGGCGAAACAATATGTCTCCAAAGAACGTCTCGTATTCTCGATGATAGATTACGATAAGATCATAGATGAGGAATGGGAGACGAGCTCTTTTCTGAAAAAGAATAGCCTGCTTCTGCTGATGTTCTATCTGTTTATCGAACAACAGAATCCTTTGGATTATGAATTCAAATTCGTGCATCTATTGGAACTGCTCAAGGATATCTCGGCGCAAGATGCGGAGCAGATAAAGAAAGATTGGGAATTCATCGTAGCGAAAATCAGAAGGGGCGAAGCCCATCTGCTGTCAGAAGGGGATACGTATTACCTCGGAGCATGTACCAAGGCAAAAAACAGCAGAGTATTACGAGAACAGCCACGGTCACGGATACAAGCGAAGCCTAGGGCATTCTCCTTGAAGCAGACATATCTGAGTTATCTTGTCCAAAGGAATCTTTTGGGCAAGGAAATCGATACTGAATCCATCTTCAAGGACAGGAAGGTGGTCAAGACCGTTGAGGAAGTCGTCACTGATAAGTTCAATAATTTTCTAGGGAAGACAGATAAAGAAATCATGTCCGTGCTAGGATTAGAACCAATAAGTAAATCAAAAAATTATAAGAGGCTTTTGGCAAATAGGATATTGACAGGCACTGGTTCGAATAAAGTGGAAGAGCTGGAGAAGGCCAACATAACATTGAAAGTCATCACTCTCGAGCACACAGGAACACTTAGGGAATCTTTGTCTTTTCCTGCCTTCGATTATAAGGATTTGGTGACTCAGGTCTGGTATGATGATGAGGAAGAAATCATGTCAGATTTCCATGCCCAACTGGAAATGAACAGATTCCTGTTCGTGGTATTCCAGAAAATCAAGGACTCGGATGAAATAATTTTGAGAAAAATAAGGTTTTGGAATTTTCCGATTCAAGACCTCGCTGAGGCCGAAAGAGTATTCATCAAGACTGTCGATTGCATCAATGCAGGAAGGTATGAGAATCTGCCCAAGATGTCGGAGAGTGATGTCGCCCATGTCCGACCTCATGGTCAGGACGGGGAAGACACTCAAGAGACACCTCAACATACTCGGGAGATAAAGAGATGTTTTTGGTTGAACGCCAAATATATACAGAAAGCATTGGAGATTTGATCGAATTTGATCGATATGCTACAATCTGTTAAGATAGGTGTATAAGAAAATAATCCGTATAAATATGGGGAAAATAAGAGTAGCAGAACTGTTTGCCGGTGTCGGCGGATTCAGGATAGGTCTAGAGGGCAAAAATCCGGATAAATCCGGATATTCTGTCGTATGGAGCAACCAATGGGAGCCTTCAACCAAAACTCAGCATGCGTCTGATGTGTATGCGCTCAGATTCGGGGACAAAGGTCATTGTTGCGAAGATATAGCAAAGGTTAGGACTGTAGATATCCCAGACCATGATTTATTGGTCGGCGGTTTCCCTTGTCAAGATTACTCTGTGGCACGGACTCTTAGCCAAGCCGCAGGTCTATCCGGCAAGAAAGGCGTGCTGTGGTGGCAAATCCATAGGATACTTGAGGAAAAGGGAAAGAAAGCTCCGCAATATCTGATGTTGGAGAATGTCGATAGATTGTTGAAGTCACCAGCATCACAACGTGGCAGAGATTTTGCTGTAATGCTTGCATCCCTCGCCGACTTAGGATATGTAGTGGAGTGGCGAATCATTAATGCTGCTGACTATGGTATGCCTCAGAGGAGGAGACGTGTCTATATTCTGGGCTACAAGAAAGGCACGGGAATAAATGGAATAATCAGGAAGAGTGATGATCAGACAGGATGGTTGACCAGCGATGGTGTTATGGCTAAAGCGTTTCCTGTAGAGCAAGTGCATGGAACTCACACTTTCAAGCTTGAAGGCGACTTGGCAGATATTACCAAAGAATTCAATAAGGACAAGAAAATGTCACCATTCTTTGATGCCGGAATGATGATTGATAGACATGTATATACTCTCAAAGGCAAGGCTGTCTATAAAGGCAAATGTACCAACATCGGCATGATTCTGCAGGATGAAAAGCATGTATCGGAAGAATTCTATATAAAAAAAGATGATATGGATAAATGGAAGCGCCAGAAAGGTGCGAAGAAAGAGAAGAGAAAGAGTAAGGATGGTTTTGAGTATTTATATTCTGAAGGTGCTATGACGTTCCCAGATGCTCTCGATAAACCGTCTCGCACGATTGTGACCGGCGAGGGAGGAGCTACACCTTCCCGATTCAAACATGTCATAAAGATAAATGGAAAGTATAGAAGACTGACCCCTATCGAACTAGAACGTTTAGACATGTTTCCGGATAACCATACCGCAGGTGTTCCTGATGCGAGAAGAGCATTCTTTATGGGCAATGCCTTAGTGGTCGGTGTGATAGCAGGATTGGGTAAATCGCTCATGCAAAAAATTGAAGAAAAAGATAATTCGAAAAAGAGGAAATAAAAAGATGGCAGATATTTTCACAAAAGAGAAGCGGAGCGAGATAATGTCGAAGATACGAGGCAAGAATACGAAAGTCGAATTAGCTGTTTTTCGTGAATTGAGAAGAAGGGGCGTATATTTCCAAAGATATTATAAGAGTCCGGCCGGGTCGCCAGATATCGCTCTACCAAGAAAGAAAATCGCCGTTTTTATTGATGGCGATTTTTGGCATGGTTACAGGTTTGCTGAAAGGCGTGATAAGTTACCTGAAAAATATTGGGTCGGAAAGATAGAAAGCAACATGAGGCGCGATAGAAGAAATAGGTCTAAATTGAGAAAGCTAGGATGGAAGGTGATGAGAGTTTGGGAGCATGATGTTCACAGAAATTTTTACAAGACGATTGATAAGATAATTTTTTTCATTAGAGGGGAGTAATCAATCGTTCTTACAATTTATTTTTTGCCATTCTAAAAAGAAAAATTTTTTATCCCTTGAATTATACTCGAACATTTCGATTTATTTTGCTAAAATTATTATTATGAAAAAAATCGAAAATAGTAATTTAAGGATGTTGATATTGTTATAATGGTTAACAAATTGAAAAAATAAAACATGATAAATATGAAAAAAGTAATCATAGTCCACGGCTACGGAGGGGATCCAAATAAAAATTGGTTTCCGTGGTTGAAACAAGAGCTCGAAAAGAAAGAAGTGCAGGTGATTATCCCGCAGATGCCAAATGCGGAAAGTCCACAACTTTCTGAATGGCTTCCGTTCTTGGACTCAATTGTTGGGAATCCTGATGAAAATACAATTTTAATAGGGCATAGTTTGGGATGTATAACAATTTTGAGATATTTGGAAACGCTGAGAGAAGATCAAAAGATTGGTAAAGTTATATTAGTGTCGGGCTTTGCTGAGCCGATCCATTATACTGAGTTAAATAATTTTTTCGAAACCGAATTAGATTTTGTAAGAATTAAAAAGGTGACAGGGGAGATCATCTTAATTAATTCAGATAACGATGAACACGTTCCATTGTGGCAAGGAGAGAGTATGTCTAAAAAACTTGATGCAAAGCTTATTATTATGAATGGAGCCGGACATATCAATGAAAAATCTGGTTTTAAGGAATTGCCTATCGTCCTGCAAGAGTGCCTAAATTAAATTCTTTAAGTGACATGCTATTCAGTTTTTCCATACTAATTTAATCAACGGATAAATTTTATATAATTCTGTAAAAAGTAATTTGCAGAGCATTACCGAAAAAGCAGGTTTAAAAGCCTGCTTTTTGTTATATAAGCCAAGAATTTTTGGTTCGAAGTTTACACTTATTTTTTAGATTCAAAACTTGTCTTCCCGACTATTTAAAAGTGCTTGTAAGTAAACACTAGCCTATCATTTAGTAAAAAAAATGTCTATAGCTTTTTGGGCTAATTAGAGGTATCATTTAAGCATAAATATTAAAATTAGTTGTATGAAGGTAACTCTATATGGCAGTCAGTGTTAATGGTATGATTGCTAAAAGTAATGATGACACCAGTTGGCTTTCTTCTACTGAATGGGATAGCTACAGTTTGGCTGTGCGTAACGCAGGGTGCTTAATTATTGGAAGAAGAACTTATGAAATTTTAACCAAACAGCCAGAATTTTCAGAATTCCAGGATGTTAAGGTTGTAGTTGTTTCTCAGACCGATGTTCAGTTATTGAGTCAAAATCATTTTAGAGCTAATTCACCAAAATCCGCCTTAAGCTTAGTGGCAGAGTTTGAACAGGTAATTGTTGCAGGTGGTGGAAAACTGGACGCAGCTTTTATGGAAGAAAAATTAATAGATGAAATTTATCTAGATATTGAACCGATTGCAATCGGTCAGGGTATCTCAGTTTTTGAAGGCAAAAATTTTGATTGTAAATTAAAGTTTTTAGGGCAGAAAATGATTTCAGAAAATGTAGTTCAGCTTCATTATGAGGTATTAAAATGAAAAATTTTTTAAAGAGAAAAACAGTCCTAAGTGAAAATGAATCTGATATTTACAGACTACACCATTGGCACTTTGACAAAAATTGTTCCAATTGCAGCAATTAGGGTTACCTTTGGGTTTTAGGTCTCATGTGGTATGGTGGCAAGATTATTTAAAAAATAACCTTAACCACAAATATGAGAAGGAATACCCAGGAAGAACTAATTGCTATGAAAAAAGCTGTTCTTGAATCCTTAGTTTTGCGTCGCATGACGCGCTCAGATGGAGCGAAGATCCTTAAATGCACCCTAATGCGCTATCTCGCCTCAAGGCGAGATATGGGCAGTACGGCGAAGCCGTATTGATCCCTAAGAAGACCGGGCCAAAGAATTATCAGCCACCAAACAGAACAAGTGAACATGAAGCATTTTTGATTAGTAAATTAGCTACTGAAAAACCAGATCTCGGCCCGCAAGGTATAGCTGATTTACTGTTAGATACTTACGGCATTAAAAAAGACCAGACAACTATCTGGCGAGTACTTAAAAGAGAGAAGATTAGATATGGTAAAGAATATCAACGCTGGAAAGAAGATCCCAGGCTGTATTGTCTAGAAAAACCAGGATTAGAGCTACAATTAGATGGTAGCTACCCGTTTGGTCGAGGTCGTAAATTGGTTTGTTTTGATGCAATAGATGATTGTTCTCGGTGGGTCTATGGCAAATTGTATGACCGAGAAACGATTGAAAACGGTATCGATTTTGTTAAGCATTTAATCCGTAATGCGCCATTCAGAATTGAACGAATTAGAGTTGATAACCGTTATGGTAAAAAGTTTGTCGAATTTTGTCAGTCAGTAGGTATTGAGGTTATTACAAATGAGCCATATTGTCCACAACAGAATGGCAAAATTGAGCGATTTCACAAAACTGTTAAAAGAGAGTTTTTCTGGAAGTACTGCGGGTTCTATGATAGTTCGGAATTCATACAATTTAAATTGAGCCAGTGGCTTAGTTACTACAATACCAAGCGCCGGCATAGCGGCTATGGCATGAACAGGATGACACCACAGCAAAAAATTGCTATAACTTTATTTGAGTCCTTAAATAATATTAATTATCCACAAAAAGTAACCCTAACCCTGCAACAGTACACACTTTGACAAAAATAGCACATCGTGCTATTTTTTAATATCATTTTTGTTCTTTTTGAAATGTTATAAATTTTATTTTGGGCAGATAAACCAGTACATATATTTTATAACACCAACAATAAGTAAGAGGGGGAAACATGAAAAGTTATCGACTAGGTAACCAACCTCAAGAATATGAATTGAGGCAAGACTTTCTGGGTTGGACTCCGGAGAATGAGGCTTGGTCACATCTGTATATGCAGAATGTGTGCCACAGGGAAATAACAATAGTTAACCCGGTGGATGGTGCCAAGAAGACTTTATTCTTGTACCACTTCATTATCAAGGAAGCTTTTCCTATGTCCTTTTTCAGTGAGGAAAGATCCAGAGATTGGTGGACCTTTGCCATAGTTTCGGAGGACGAGGTTTCAGAAAAATTCATTATTCCGTTGCCTTAGTCCTCTGAAGCTGGATTTAGGCATGCTAAGGAGGCTGCTAATGGACAAACGATTGAGAGATTGGATTATCGATAAACATGAGAAAATGCCTGAGACTGAGAAGCTAAAGTTCTTGCAGGCACTGAAAATGTTTCCTGACGCTGTAACCCAGATCATTGCTCGCAACTTGTTTGAATGGATGTCTGTGGCCAGCTTTGAGCTTGGTGCAGATTTCTTCAGCTATGACAATCAAGGTGACAGCATCAAGCTGATGGAGAGTTTCAAGGAACACTTTGCCAAAGAACTGGCAGAATTGCCATAGCACACGAAGAGAAGACTTAAATTTTATGCCGCATGGTTCACGCCCTGCGGCTCTTTTTTAAATATTAATTTTTAATCAGCAGATAAATGTTATATAATTCGGTAAATATGTAATTCGCAGAGCATAATATAAAAAGACATCACGACGAGTGATGTCTTTTTATATTATATTATCAAGAGATGGATGAGAAGTTTATGCCCCGAAGCGTAGCGGAGGGGTAAATCCGACCCTGGGGCAATAAAAAATAGGCTAAAATTAGATTATTTTTTGTTTTAAATTAAATAACAGCAACTCTTGAAAAAAGGCATCTTTTATGTTATTCTGTTTTATCACTGTTCTTTTAAAATATTTCAGTGAATAATCTTGGTCTTGACTTGGTGGATTTAAATAATTCACTAAATCATTATAAGTTGAGAAACAAAATAAATTTGCATTTATCTTGCTAAAGAATGGGAGGGGTTATGATCAAACAGCCTGGGTTGAGTG
>Ga0209319_1002165_pt1 | contig 13143 bp, 25 predicted proteins | sample RifGroE2_FD_184000 | JGI IMG/M metagenome (GOLD analysis project Ga0209319, IMG submission 184000) | Groundwater microbial communities from Rifle, Colorado - Groundwater E2 (SPAdes) (version 2) | ecosystem: Environmental > Aquatic > Deep subsurface > Groundwater | place: Rifle, Colorado, United...
CACCTACTAAAATCAGCATTTCTTGAATCATTAGATATTGTTGTTAAAATATATTTATTATTATATTCTATAATATCTAATGGGAACATATAACAATCGAAAGGTTTTACTTGTAATATATCAATATTATTGTCTAAAGCATATCTATGTAATGCACAATAAGACATTTCATTTTCTATGAAACTAAAAATACATAAATCATAATCTGTGAAATCTGTACTATTGTCATCATAATCTTGCTTATTATATTTCCATCCATGCTCCCTTATATAATCTTGATTTTTACCTGATAAATAAGGAAGTATTCTATCTAAATTATTATCAATATATTCTTCAGTTTCTTTAGACATTTTATAAGAACCTGTTTCACAACATGAACCATCTATAAATTCTATGTCATTTAAAGGATTATTATTTTTATATTTGATAATCATATCACAATTATTTTTATCACATAGAAATTTTCTATTGAAAATATTTTCTACATCAATTATGAATGTTTTTGTTTTATTGTTAACAGATATTTCTAATGTAGGAGTATCATATAAAAATCTATTTATTTTTCTTATTAATGTGTTGTTTGATTTTTCTAATGTATCATAAAATTCTATGTAATTTAAAGTAGTCATGTATATAAATATTCTCCTTTTAATATTATTTTTATATTTATTTTATTTTAATAATTTATATATTCATATCAATTCCAATAATGATTTTTATAGTTTCTTAATTTAAATTCATCCGCATCCTTAAATCTCATTTTTGCATATTTACAAAATATTTTGTAAAGTTTTGATGCCTTAATTCTACTGCCATTTTCTAATTCATCTTCCATCCATTGAAGCAATTCAGATAGTTTTAACATATATAATTTTCTCCTTTCTTATTCATTCTTCTATTTCTTTTATCACATTCTAACTTTGCATCTTCTTTACTAAAATGTAAATACGATTCTGATTCATCATATGCAGAATCTATTTTATCATAATATCTTAAATTTCCATTCGTTTTACATCTATCAATTTTAATAATTTTTACTAGATTGTCTGATACAATCCATTTTTCTTCAAAGTATGTACCATCACCATTGCATTTTTCACAATCATCATTAACTTTTCCATTGACATTACAATCTTCGCATACAACTTCAAAATTACCTAATTGAATTTCGTACATTAGGATAGGAAATATGATCTGTTGTATTTGTTGTTGCGTATCTAATTTATTGATTTGTTGATTTTCTACTTTTTCATTTATATTTGATTTGGGCAATGATAATATTTCTTTTAAAATATTAAACATATAAGAATCATAAACATTTTTCCCTAAATTTAAATCTCTTAGTACAAAGTCATTATTAGGATTGAATTTACCATCTATGACAACAACTTTAACTTTGTCGTTTCCTTTTTTAGTTTTATAAATAGTACCTGATAGATCACCTGATTCATCATATATGTAATGTGTTGGTTTTGGTTTCATGATTATATTTCTCCTTTTTATTTTATTATTTACTCAATTTATCCATATCATAGTTATCTCTAATATAATCTATTAAATTATTAAGTGAGTCTATAATGTATTTATCATTTTTTAATTCAGGATGAATCTTTGCTACACAAGAATTTTTTGCTCCATTTTGTTGATAATGATTTAAATTAAAATTGACAAGAAATAAAGGTACTTTATGATAATTATTTGTTAATTTATTACATAGATATTTAAACATTTATTTCTCCTTTCTTAAAAATCATGATAAAACCGATATTTGGTAATGATTTTTTATGTAATTTATTATATTTATTGTTTATATGGTCTATAAACCCTTAATTTATAAGTGTTTATAAGCACCAATATAGGTAAAATTAGAAATATTGAGAAAATGGTAATTTTACCTATATTGTGATAAAATGTTCGTTTTATGTTGATTTTATTTTATGTATTTTATTATGTATTTTTATTTATTAATTGATTAATTCTTTCATTTGCTATGTTAAAATATTTTTCTTCTTTTTCTATACCTATATATTGTCTATTTGCGTTGATACAAGCAATGGCAGTAGTGCCAGAACCTATACAATTATCTAAAACTATGTCATTTTCATTTGTGTATGTTTTGATTAAGTATTCAAATAATTCGACTGGTTTTTGAGTAGGATGTAATCTTTTTTGCTGATACCCATTAGAGTATTTTAAAATAGTCCTAGGATAAAAAGTATTATATTGTCTTTTTTCTAAATCAATATTTGCTAATGGAGATGATTTACTTTTAGAAACTGCTCTACTTGTTCTTTTTTTATTTTCTGGTCTTTCTGTCATGATAGGATAATATTTAATTCTATTTTTTCCAAAAACTAAAATATTTTCATGTTCTTTCATAGGATGATATTTAGCTAAAGCCATTCCACTAGGTCTAGTCTTATTATATATCCATTCGCATTTATAAAGTTTAGGATTACTCATGATTAAAGCACTTGTGAATGGTTGACTCCCAAATAAAACTATTGCACCATTATCTTTAATGATTCTTTCATATTGTCTCCATAACTTATCAAATGGTATTACTGTATCCCAAGAACATGCAGTAGTGCCATAAGGCAAATCACATAAAATCATATCTACACTTTTATCATCAATATCTTTCATTAATTCTAAACAATCACCTAAATAAATTTTATTTAATTCTATATTTAATTCCTCCTAACAATTATATTTGTATTTTGTTAAACTTTTATTAAATTTTTTAAATCTGAATAAAACGTGGAATTCATATAGACAAGATACATCTACTTTGTTAAGTTTTTAATTTAACTAGGTGTGAATCACACCTTCTATCTTCTCTTTTAATAAATTGAAGACTACTTGTAATACTTTATATTAATCTATTTGAATATCTAATATAATTGTTAGATTCTTTAAATCTTCTGATGTTCCAATATTTGATTCAAACATTTCTTTAAAACTATCAGATAATTCTTTTTTATAATCTTCTATAGTCATATTTTCTCTTTCTAAAAAATCATAAACTACTTTTTCATTTACATCATATGTAATTGTGTTAGTTATTGTAAATTTCAAAGTTTTCATATTATTTCTCCTTTTTATTAATAATTTGTAATAATTACATGTGAATTTTTCTTCTCACTTTTTGCATTGCATTTATAATCTTTACTATAAATTTCTTTAATAAATTCATTAAAAGTATCTATTATGTATTTATTTTCTTTAACTACCAACATACACTTACATTTAGATTCTTTTATAAATTCATATATGTATTGATAAATATTTTCAAACTTTTGCGAAGGAGTATAAAGTGTATCACAATCTAAATATGGTGGATCAAAGAATATAAATGTTTCACTATTATTTTTATAATCATTTATTACTTCTTTATAATTATTATTTAAAATAAATGTATCTTTTAATAAAGAAGTAAATTGATTACCTAAATTTTTATAATTATCATTTTCGTAATAACCATATCCAACATTAAAATTACCTTTTGAATTTACTCTCCATGTTCCACTAAATGCAGTTTTGTTTAAATAATAGAATATTGCTGATTGTTCAATATTATTTTTATATTCTTTTCTGTTTAGTCTAAGTATTACTTTCTTATATTCTTCTAAAGTATTAATATAAGATTGTAATTCAATTTTCAATTCATCATAATTATTTTTCAATACTAAATAGAAATTAATTAGATGTTCATTTATATCATTGATAATTGCTTCTTTAGGTTGAAGATGCCAAAACAAAGCACCTCCACCTACAAATGGTTCAATATATGTTTTAAATTCCGGTATATATTTTTCAAAATATTTAATCTCTCTACGTTTGCCACCTATCCATTTAATGGGACTATTCAAATAAATATTTACCTCCTTTTAATATTGTAACAAATCTTAAAACAAGTCATAACCTAAAACATTTTTAACTTCTTCTACAACAAACCCTGCATTATCAGGTAATAACACTCTATGACTATCTGGTATCGTACCGTTACACCATAGATTTGTACTTATAACTTCTCTACCATCAAAAAATTTTATTATATGTTTTCTTCCACCAAAACCACGAATTGAATTACTATTTTCATTTTCTATGTAGTATTGCTCTCCATCTACTCTAACTATATTTATTTCGTATTTTCTATCTACCATCTCATTCCAATAATTTATATGAAAACATTCACTACTACATAGAATCTCATTTGTATATTCACTTTCTTTGATTTCTTTATCACAAATAATACAATTCATAGATTAAATTTATTCTCCTTTCTCTTTAATTACTTTCATAACTTCATTATACATATTTATATTACTCCAAATGTTATCACCACTAAAACTACCACTTTTCTTTTGATTAAATAATCTTTTGTAATCATACATAGTTTCTTTTACATTTGCCAATCCTTCCATTAATATAATTATGGGTAATAGGATAGTGCTTAATATAATTGCTTTTAAATTATAAAATCTATGTAGCAATATACAATAATCATCATAATAATATTCATATTTATCATGCCATTTAATTTTACGATGTTCAAATAATTTATTATGTTGTTTTTTGGTTAAATAAAATTGTTTATATCCTTGATTTAATGGATTTTTATAGATATAGTTACTCAATATAATTATTCCTTTCTTCACTATCATTAATATCAACATTAATATTATCATGTAATTTAACATTATTTTGTTGAATATTAATTGATAGTGACGTTTTTAGATTTCTAAGTTTTCTTTTATAACTATTTACTATTGATTTATCAGATTTACTCCCTAATTCTTCCTCTAGAATATTAATTTGTGCTTCTAATTGATTAATTGTATTAGTCAAATCCATATAATTTATTATTCCTTTCTATTTAATATTTTCAATCTCAATTTAGTATGCAATTCATAAAACTCAAAATCTTCTTTATCTATAATTTCTATTTCACCATTTCTTTCTACAAATAGTTTACATTCGTAACATTGAGAGTGTGTTTGAGTATCATCTACTCCAAATGGGCATCTGAATTTTAGTACAATATAATTTTTATTTTCATATATTACTTTTTTAACTTTATCACATATGGGAAATCTTTCATCATATGATTTAATTTCGTCTGGAGAAAAACAACCATATAATTTACATTTTTCATGTGGTAAAATATCTAAAACATAATCAATCCAATCTTGACCACTCATAAGATCTGCATTTGCACCATTTCCATATCTCGCATAAAATAATTCTTTACCTTCAATTGGTATACTATTTACAAAATCTAATATTTCTTTTTCATATTTGTAACGTAATGAATACCAACAATCTTTATCTTGTATGTTATCTTCTACTATTTGTAACTTCCACCATTCAGGATTGGTTAGTTGTTCACATTGTTTACAGAGATTTATTCTAGTTGAAAAGTTGGTAAATTTACTACCATGTCCAAGAGTGGGTATATGAATTTTACGTACTTGTTTTTCTTGGAGGCAATTAAAACAAGTATTTTCTGGATATTGAATTGCTAAATGTTTATTAGAAGAATCAATATTATTAATATTATTTGTCATATCTATCTACATCCCTCCTTCCAACAACATTAATTTATCTTGCAACATTTTAATTTCATCTCTTAATTCTTGTTTATCTTTTTCTAATTTAAGTATTTCTAATTCTTCATTTTTATTTTTACTATTTAATTTAAATTGTTTTTCATATTCTAAATAGTCTTCTTCATTTCCTTGCCATATATATTCACCTAATTTAATTATTTTATCAATACTAAATGATGGAATCGACCAATCATTACATTCTTGACCATTATAACCTTCATCTGTAAAAGTATATGATGATGATACAAGATCAAATGAGAAATGTATGTAATAACAATAATTATGATATACATTATACATATTATTATTATTTTCCTTTTCTTCATCTGTCTTCCTAATGTTAATTTTAACTTTACCATTTTTATAATTACTGACATAATCTTCTTCATTATATTGATATTCAATATCATATTCATGATTGCTTATATCATTTAAAAATTCTTGGCATTTTTCAATTTGTAAATCAACTACTGAAGTTAAATGGCAAACATCTATAATTTCTCTATTATTATTTATTCTTTTTATATTCTCATTATTTAATGTTTCGATTAAATTTATCATGAAATTTTCTTTGGTAGAATTGGTAGTAGTATTGGTGTCCATATTAGGCATAATTATAATCTCCTTTTATTTTAATTTTATTTTATTGATTAATTAAATTATTATAAAACACATTTAACACTTTCCCAAAAAGTATCACATAATTCATTCACAGTTTTTAATTTTAAATCTACAAATGGTGCATTAAAATCATCTAACAATTCAATCATTTGACCAATGTTAGGAAGTAAATAATATTCATAATAAACTTTCGTACCATCATAACTCAATCCTTTACATGGTTTAGTAAAATAATTAATAAATTCTGTTCCGTTGACATTTAGATAATAAATATCACCCATTTTGATACCTTTTGAAATCCACCATTTGTATAATTTTACTTTTTGTGTAGTTGATAATTCTTTGAGTTGCTCTTTCGTGATAATCTGTTTCATTGAATTTATTATCCCTTTCATATTAATTTTATTTTAATTTATTATTTTTATATTCTATGTTAAAATATCATTTTGGTGACACCTTATTAATGTGTTAGTTTCTTCCAGACATTCTAATTCACTTATTAGTTTAGCAATTTTACAAGCAATAATTTCTTTTTTGTTCGGAATTTCTAGGATTCCATAACATTTATCTAGTAATGTGTATTTGCTGATTAGATAGCACGTTTCTTGATATGTGTTTGATTTGTAATAAAACGGACATTTTTCTTTGATACATTTTAATTCTTTAACTTCCACTTTCATATTTGACTTGTCCCTTTCTTGTAATGATTATTATACTATTATATTTTTAATTTGTCAAGAGTTCATTACCATTTTTTTAGTTAAGTTTGGCAGTATTTTAGGATATATTTTTAGGGAAAAGTAGAGATTGTTAGTCTCTACTTTTTGTTGGATATTGATTATTTATTGGTACTGCCGATACCACCAATTCTTTCTTCTTCTGTATTACCATTATCAGAAACTAAGAATGGTATAAAAATACCTTGAGCAATCCGTTCAAATTGTTCAATATGTACAGGTTCGTCTGTCATATTATATAGACATATTCCTATATTACCATCATTATTTATATTTGAATAATAATCCATATCTACGATCCCAATTGTGTTTGCCAACATTAAACCTTTTTTAATTCCACCTGAACTTCTTACATCAAGAATAAGAACTTCTCCTTCTTGCATATATACTTTTACGTCAGTCCAAATTAATTCTTTTGATTTTGGTTGAATAGTTACTGATACTGGGGATGAAAAATCATAACCTGCTGAAGTTTTAGTTGATCTAATAGGAAGTATTATTTCCGTATCTTTATTTTTTCTAAAACCATCTGATACAATTTCAAATCCTCTAATTTTTTTATTTACTATCATATGTATATTTAATCTCCTTTTTATTTTAATTATTTTATTATTTCTTTCATAATAAATTCATTTATTACATATGGTGTATTTTTTTTATATTTAATATTTAATTGATCTATGTAATTTTTATTATCTTCAAATACACTCTTGTCTAAAAAAGGATATTTTACTGTTCTTATTTGATTTAATCCTTTATCAAATTGAATAGTATACTGTAAAGATAATAGTATATTTTGAATTATTTTTTCTGAAATACTAACACCAATAGTTTTTAATATGATATCTTTATCAATATCATGTTGTATATATTGAAAGGGCAATTTCATATCTACGTGTACGCCATCTACAATATTATCTTGTAATATTTTTTTTATTTTAAATGGGAATGTGCCATTCGTATATATTATTATTGGTAGATTTGCTGTATTTTTAATTTGTTGCATGTCATGTGATATATCTACTATGTTATTAATTAAATATTCTCCACCACTTATAACTATATAATCATAAAGAAAATAGTTTAATTTTAACAATTTAACAATTTCATTAATGTCATAAGTTTTATTATGTTTTTTTATTATCAATTCATCATAATTAATGCAGTTGTAACATTTTAAGTTACAACCACACAAACTATGAATTAATAATGTTGGTGAATTATTTATTTCAGATATAGATGTGATAAATTTATTATAGTATTTTATCACTTATAAATCTGACTCCGTAAATTTTTTCCTTATATTCCAATCGTATCTTCTTGCTTTACTCCAAAAATTATATTTACCTTCATATATATTAGATTTATTTAATTTTATATTTTTTCTAGAAATCATTTTGACATACCCTATAACTCTTGAAAAAGTAGCTATATCATCACTATTGCATACATTGCAGTTTTCAATATTTTTACCGTCAGTTGCTTTAAACTTTTGTCCACAGTTCATACAACTTGTTAAAGTTGGTGTAAATGTAATATAATTGATTGGTTTATCAAATAATTTATTTAAATATTTAGCTAATTTCATTGGTTCAATTTTTGATTCAATAAAATGGTGCAGAATTGAGCCACTTGTTGCATATCCTTGGTATTCTGCTGCATTTTCTATTTGTTGAGTAAAATCTTCCTCGCTAAATGGCAACATGCATCCAGAAGTCAAATATACATCTTTGCCGATTCCTTGAACAAATATCTTTTTATTATTTTCTTTTGCCCATTTTAAATCATTTCTAGCTAATTTAATGCCTGCATTTTCTGCTGGTGCATATTCGATCCCACATGCAACTTTATCTCTTACGATAAATTCATTTACAATCTCTGTAATATATTGCATTATTTCATGAGCAAATAATTTACCTTCTGTATTTTTAAGTCCATCTTCATACTCTATATTAATCAATGCCTCATGCATACCAGTAACCGCAAATACATTAAAATAATTTTTTAAATCTTCATTAAATGAGAAGAATGTAGGGAATAAATCTTTATTTTGTTCAATAAAATTTCTTTTAGCCATATGCCCTTCTTGCATTATTTCAAAATACTCACGAATTTTCAACTTTAATAATTCTTTATCATGACCAAATTCAATAAATACTCTATTTAGATTTAAATTAAGAACTTGAATAGCACCTGTATTGCCAATTGATGAACCAAATATTCCTCCACCTACTTTTGATAATAAAGAAAGATCAATTTGCAAGCGACAACATAAACTTCTTGATACTTCTGGATCTTTTGGTTTAATATTAGGATTTAATTTTCTGTAATATTTATTTTCAAAAGGTTTAGTTTTGAAATTTTCAAAATAAACTCCACCCCAAGAATACATCTTGTCTAATAAATATAAAAACAATTCATTTTCATAGTTAAAATTATCATCGATTTGTACAGTAATTAATGGAAAAGTAAATGGAATACCTGCTCTAGTTCCTTCTGCCATTACGTCAATAATAGCATTATTAATTCTATCGAAATATTTTGACGGTATTTCTGAATATGTAAAATCACACACATCACCACTAATTATAACTAATTCATCTTTAATTTCTTCTGAAGGTTTTCCAAATTCCATTGTAATATTGGAAAAGGCACTTTCACTGCCAGAACGAAGTGGTAAATTTAATTCATAGATTAAAGATTTAAACATTCTTCTAAGTTGTTTATCTGAATATTTTATATCATTAATTTCTTCATTATATAAATAAGAAGCAGAAATTGTTGTCATTTGAGATAACATTACCGCACCTGATACTTGTTGAGACATTAAAACAACTATATTACTAAAATGTCTTAGTAATACATCTAAACTAGAACATGGTTCTGATTCTAACATATTTTTTGCACGACTTGGTATCCCTAATGTGGCAATATCTTTACAAGAAACTGACTGACAATATGAACTTAATTGTTTATCATGTATGTATACAACTCCATCTTTATATAAATCAACAAGTTTTTTAGGGAATATTTTTGTCATTAAATATTCCTCTTCAGATTTATTGCAAATATTCTTTCTTAATAAAGGTAAAGAATATACAAAATTACTATTCTCTCTTTTCAAATAATCTGTTTTTATATCGTCATCATTTGCTATAAATTTACCAATTAATTCATTTGTGTTTTTAAACATTCCCATATATATTATATCTCCTTCGCATATTTAATTGCTTCATTGAAATTCATAGTTTCTCCATCTACTTTTAACATAGGCATACTTAAAAAACCATTTTTAATCATAATATCAACATCATTACATTCTTCATATGTAATTTGTTTTTGGTCTAGTTTTGTTTTTAAAATTTTACATTTTGGACAATTGTTACTAAATAAAATTATTTTACTGATAATTAATTCCTCCTTTATATTTAACCTACCTTCAACCTTTTAACTTCCACAAAACATTCATACCCATTTACTTCTCCACATTCATCTACATTACAATATGATTGACTAACATCTTCTTTACTTAAAAATCTTAAACAATTCTGAGATTTTTTACAATCATCATTTCTACAAAGATTAAACTCAGACAAAAATTCACCTCCCTTTCAATCTACAATTATATTAACATTCTGTAGTAATATTGTCAAGTATTATTCTATTATTCTTTTCTCCTTTTCTTCTTTTTCATAAATTTTATCTTGTTCAATAGCACAGTTATTTTTACAATCATCTATATCACAATGAATTTTATAATAACACATTCTCCAAGAATCTAATTTATATTTTGGACATTTATGTTCAATATTCATAATTAATTTTCTCCTTTCTTATATTTATTTATTTACACCTTTCACAATACACTTCTATCTTCTCACTCTCGAAATAATCCCTACAGAGACCACAATTAGTACCACATAATACTTTATGTCTATCTCCGTCGTATGTAATATAAATACCAAAATCACTAGATTTGATTGCTAATTCTATTGACATATTATTCATATTTTATAATATTCTCCTTTTTATATTTACTTCAAACCATCAATCTTAATCTCATTTTTCTTAAATATATCATTTACTGTATTGCGATATGCTATTTTTCTTAGTACATTAAATGTATCCACTAAATAAATATCATTTCGTTTATACATCTCTTTTCTCCTATTAGCACATTGTTTAACTGTTTCGATGCCTTTGAATTCAAATTTACCTAATCTATTTTGTTTGATTGAATAATTTTCCAAATCAACAAAAATCAATCCAATTTTTGGAGGTAACTTCTCAACAGGTATAATCCCAACAGGAGCAATCACATATGTATATTCACATTGAGTACAAAAACCATTTAAAAAATCTGAATATGACGCCTTTGCTTCTACTCCCATGACTTTATACTTATCTACTGTATTATCTCTTAGGTTTAACATATTACCTTTTATACCAACAACATCTATAATATTTTTAGTTATTGCTTTACCATTAAACCATTCATAATCTTTTAGATAATTAGAATTTTTAGGAAATTGTACCTCAGTTGCTATGCAGTTGTAACCTTTAGAATATAGGATATATTTAGAAATTTGTTTGAGTTCGTAATGCTCTCTTGACTCGTTTTTATTATAGTTTTCATTTAATAATATTAAAAATCACCTCACTTTTTATTTCTTTTATTTCATCCCATAATCTTTTTTTATTAATTCTAAATCTAATTTACATTTTGGGCATGTTTTACAATTTTCTAAATTTAAAATACATTCTCTATAACCATAACCTGTATCTTTAGAATTTTTACAAAATATATTTCCATCATATTCTGCTAAAACATATTGTAATACTTTACTTAATTCATTTTTCATTGCTATTTTATAACCTTCGTTAAAACAATATTCTATTAAATCATATTCTCTTTGATTTAATTTTACTTCAAATACTGTTTCAAAATGCGTTATAAAATCTAATAATTCTTTTTTCATAATCATATCTCCTTTATATTATTCATCTTCCCACAAATCCAAATACTCTTCAACCATATCGCCAGATTGAGAAGTACAATAATGTATTGTTTTACATTCAGGACATATATAATATTGGTAAATTAATCCTTCATCTTCGTCAGATTCTTGTTCTATTAATTTAACTTTTGGATTACAATTTAGACATTGCATATTAATTCTCCTTTATTTACATCCAGTTTTCATACTATAAGGTAATGATTTCATTTGCCATAAATCTAAACTCATAGTTTTATCACATTTTTTACATTTATATCTATCTATACAGTATTTTTTATTTAAAACATCAATTACAAAAGTAACTGGATTATCTAAATCAAAATCATGTAATTTATCTCTTGCAATAAATGCATATAATTTATGAAATATACTCATAATTATTTCTCCTCCTCCTTAATCATTTCTATTACTTACTTTTTATTATATTTCTCAATTAAATCTCTAACCATCATAATATCTTCTGATTTTTCATTTAATTTATCAATCACATTAATAAATTTCTTTAAATCCTTCCATACTTTTAATTCAGTCATTTTTAATTCTTTAAATTCTTTCTCAGTCAATAATTCTGATGGTGTATCTTTTTCTATATAAAAATAAAATTCATATCCATCAAATTGACCACCTTTGATAACAACTTCAACACATTTTTCATCTACTCTTCCTGTTGTCGCTTTTTGAAATGGTTTTGTATTTCCTATTAATATATCGTCATCGTCAAACACTTCTATTTCATTGACAATATATACTGTTGTGAATTCTTTCGCTTCATTCCAATTTTTCATATTAATTATCCTCCTTTACATTTTATTATTTATTTCTATTAATTATTATATATATATTCTAATTCTAAAACATATCCTTTGTTTTTCAATTGTCCTACAATACCTACTAAATCTACTTTTTTGCCATTAGGTTTTATTCCATTTCTATTACAATTAGGTGAAGTAAAATATTTTTTATCAAATATTGTACTTTTAATTGGTGATTTATATAGGTAATAACATTTTCTTTCATGTACCCATTCCACTGTGTCACCTTGTTTTAGATTAATATTTGGATATGTGTTTTGTTTTACTATTAACATATAATATATTTGCTCCTTTCTTAATCATCTAATCCAACATATTTCACATAAGTTACAATCTTACCTTG
>Ga0209319_1002179_pt1 | contig 13080 bp, 14 predicted proteins | sample RifGroE2_FD_184000 | JGI IMG/M metagenome (GOLD analysis project Ga0209319, IMG submission 184000) | Groundwater microbial communities from Rifle, Colorado - Groundwater E2 (SPAdes) (version 2) | ecosystem: Environmental > Aquatic > Deep subsurface > Groundwater | place: Rifle, Colorado, United...
TGAAAATCAAATCAACAATAGACCATAGCTTACTATCCGAAAGTAAGTCAGATTATCTTAAAACTCACTACATGACCGCTCAAGAAGCAGAACAATGTAGATTATTTGTTAGAGATGGTAAATTTGTTAACAGTTCAGGACAACCATTTTCCACTATAAATGGTATGAAAAACATGGTAATACTAACCAAGGATGGTAAATTATTTTCAGCTCCAAAAGCACCAAACATACAACACTCAAGTTTTACACGAGGAGGATATTTGCTATTTGCCGGTTATTTTGAAGTAAAAAATAATAATTGTATTAAAATAATTGCCGAGTCAGGTCACTATGAGACACCAATAAAAAGCTTAGAAAATTTTATTGCGTTTTTAAGGCGTGCGGAAGTTAATTTATCTTCTACAGAAATATTATTCGCTGAAAGAAATACACAAATACGTGATAACAAAGAGGTCGTTATAATAAATCACTTGCCTTTAAACACAAAAAATTTACAAGAAGGTAATTTGGTCACACCACGGCGAATAGAATCGATACAAGATTCTTCGTTTAAATCACTTTTAAGTAATAGCGTTATACCTACACCACCAGAACATAACGCACCAAAAGAAACTATCATTTGCAACTGTAGCTAAACTTCCTGTGCAAAAATAAAGTCGGGTTTTAAAGCGTGAACCATGAAAAACATGATTTAAAACCTGACCACACAAGCCCGTAGACAAAAGTTTCCAAAGATACATAATTAATTCATCCCCCTCGAGCCAAACATCCCTTTCACATCTTTAAAAAAGCATTTTTACGTAAAACCGCATCCGGCTTCTTTGATGATTGCACCTAACCCCGTATAATCATCGAGCAACAATTGCGCATCTGAAGATGGTTTTTTGGAAATTAATACCATCAAGAATCGTTGCTGGTAATTAATAAAGTAACGGTTTGCCATGCCCAGTTGGTTGGATACACAGCAAACGTCCAAAGGTAAGTAAAGTTAAAATAGCTTCCGCTTGCCATTCCCTAAACTTCTCTAAACCAAAACGATTTTGCAATATTGCAAGTAACTGCACCAAATTAGTGGTTTACTGCATAATACATCTTAAAAAAATTGCTAATTAGTCGGATATTAATTATGGGGCATTTCAAGATATGTAAACAAAATTGCTATATAAATCAACATACTATATTGAAGCCTTAAAATTTTCAAACACATTTAAAAGCTAAGCTTACTTTGAGAAAATAATTTGGCAATACAGTGTTTCTTTATTTATATTTATGGGTGATTTTATTTCGATACCACTTAGGAAACCAAATCGTAAAAAAGAGCGCACCTAAAGTAGAGCCATTTACTAGCATGCTAACTATTAAATTCGAATAAGGATGAATTTTGTGTATAACATTGACACTCAAATTAAATAAAAACGACATGCCCCAGACAAAAGTCAGAACTTGGTTAATGAAAATAAAAACCGGATGCTGCCATTTTTCTTTTGCCACTTCAGCTCGCGCATATTGCAGTGTAAACGGTTTACCAATAGCGAGCGATCCCAGTGCCACACAAACTAAAGCGCTATTCACTAAAATCGCCATATTTGACATCAAAAATTCCAAATCAAACATCACTACACCAACAAAACTAAAGACAAAAAATGCCAGCGTAACCCAAGGTAAGATAAATTTCCTTTTTAAATCCTTATAACTAGTTACCAGCGTTAACAAAAGCAGCCCAGTTATACCGACTTTCAATTGTTGCGCAGTATGCAACGGCAAGATATAAAATAAAATCCACGGCAAAAATCCTATTAATACTCCGGTTGACATTTTTTTATACTCCAATCTTGCAGTTTATGTTTCAATACAAAGCGTCCGCATTTAAAGCCTACCTCTTATCGTTTAACATAGAATGAAATTCTTTATTTACCATCGCACGAATTTCATGATCAGAAAGCCAAGACTGATGAAGTTTCTTTAATAATTCCGCATCAATCTTCCCTTGGGTAATCAAATATTTACCAGCTGTATACAAATCAGCATAATACGCATTTGCCTTTTCACACATGTCTTCCTCTTTCAAAAGCCAAGCAGCAGGTTTTAAAATTTCACCAATATATTCTGTACCGTTTTCTTCCGCTGCATGCTTAAATGTCTGAATGAGTGGCGCAAAATGTTTCTCTTCTGGAAATCCACAACTTGAAACCAAAAGCATTTTCTGCGGCGCTGTTCTTGGATAACGCTCTGGATGTTTTGTCAGCTTACTACCATCACTATTTTCCTCAAAAAAAGGCATAAGATTCGGTATTCCACGATCCAAAAAAACTTTCATCAATCCAGTCGTTGAAAAAACATACAGCGGAGTGGCATAAATAATTAAATCAGCACTTCTTTTTTTCTCCAATAACGGAGCCATATCATCATGGTGTATGCACTTGCCAGGCGTTTTAAACCAGCAATTAAAACAACCAATACAGTGCTTAATATTTATTTTATTTAAATAAATTGTTTCCGTTTTCGCTCCAGTGCTTTCCATGCCTCTTAACAATGGTTGCAATATAAGATCAGTGTTGCCAAGGTTGCCGTGCGGCGAACCATTAATTGCTAATATATTCATATAAGTCTCCTATTTTTTATTTCTATTTATTTTTGATATTTTTCAAAACCTCACTACACCACTCCAGCTCAGCTTTAGCCATATGCAAACCATGATCAATGGTAATTAACCAGTATGGCGGATCTTCTTCATTTTTATGTTCTTTTTGCAAATGTTTTTTAATAGAATTTAAAAATTCTAGTTTTTCTTCCGTACTTTGCTTTCTTTTATGAATTAATTTTTCATATTGCTCGCATGATAAATTTTTACCAAAAAACAATTTCAGCAAAAGTTCATCACGCACCTGGTGACGTTCCGCTGGTTTTGGTAACCAATCTTGTAAAACCTTGAGTCCTTTTTCAGTCAAGCTGTAAATTTTACTTTTACGTTTACCGTTATAGGAATCATCTTCAGCAGTTATCAACTTTTCCTTTAGCGATTTGGCTAAATTAGGATAAATCTGACCGGCACTTTCTGACCAAAAATTTGCAATGGTTTTTTTAATCATGCTTTGCATTTCATAGCCAGACATTGGACGAATCGCCAACATGCCGAGGATAGTGTACTTGGTCTTGTTTATTCTGCTCATGCGTGTTATCATATATCTAAAAGATATATCTTGTAAAGCGCTTTTAAGAATTATTTTTTTATGTTAAACAATTCCATACAATTGACCGTATTATTTGAAGAACCATTTTGGAAAAAAAACTCAAAGCACGTGGGCATTAATGAAATTAAAGCCTTTTCTTGATAAATATCAAAATTGGGTATATTTTAATACAATATTACACACAAATAACCCATAATTTATAACAAAACATTGCCATGTTTAATCGAAACATAATCACAAACCCGCAAAACTGAGCACAAAACACTGATCGCAAACCACTAATATTGCGATAAGCCCTTCAAGTTAGAAAAACCACTTCCGTAAATTTGTTTGCGAAAAATTTCGATCAATATAAGTAAAGGCTGGTAAATCAGTAACTTTAAGGTCATTGCATCAATTCACCGATACTACAGGTATAAGACTTATTTTCAAGTCGAAAATTCAAAAACCATTAACGGTAAAAACTTTACACTATTAAATATTCCGTATTATTTAACGCATAAAATACCAAATTATTTAGAAAAATATTTTAAGATAATCCCGCGCCAAAAATACTAAATTCTTGGGGTAGAAAACTTCATCTGTTTGCACTAAATCATCAATATTCCACCACTGATATTTGATCAAAAAAAGCTTTTCTTCGTCGGTAAGACTAACTTGTCCCAAATTTACTTCATCAACACGCACGCCAAAAAACTGCTCCGTCAGCCGCGTTGATTCATTCCTCCATTGTAAAACCTGATCACTATTACCAATTAATGAGAAACTCCGTACCTGAATTATTCCACCCTCCTCTTTTAGTTCTCGAAATAAAGTTTCAGTTGGTGTTTCGTTTCCTTCAATTTCCCCACCTAGTGTAATCCAAAAAATCCGATCAGTTTTAAGCATATCATTACTTGGAACACGCAATTGCATTAACAGAATTTGATCTTGGTCGTTAAAAACTAAAGCCCTAACAGTGTTACGTGTTTTGGTATACTCTTTCAGCATAATTACAACCTCAAGAATTTTTGGCAATAAAATCTAAAATTACTTTACTAAAAAGTTCAGGTTTTTCAAGGTATGGAACGTGTCCAACATCACCCTCAAAGCAAAAATACTCAGCATGAGGAATTATTTCACTAACTTCACGAATTTTCTTTTCTGAAAAAATCTTATCATTATCCCCACCTATTACTAAACAGGGACGAGTAATTTTATGCGCCCAACTACTCGCATCAAAAGTTGTACAAGCATGCATTTGATTTTTAAAACCTATAGCGGTCATTGGATATTTATTTTCTGATTGATATTTAATTAATAATTCAACTATTCCCGATTGATGCAAAAAATTATCAGAAAAACACCAACCAAGACCTATTTTAACCTGAGCACTAACTGGTGCCGCAGTTTCAATAAGTTCAAGCTGACCTTCAAGAAATAATTTAAAACCAAAATTAGAATACTTCACTACGGAATTAGAAATTACAACAGACTTGGTAAGCTGAGGATATTTATAAGCAAGTTCCTGAATGATAAAACCACCCATAGAATTCCCAATAAAATGTGCCTGTAATACATTTAGCGCTTTGCATAATGCAGCGGTATCGTCAGCCATCATTTCTACCGTATATGGATAGTCAGGAACATCTGATTGCCCAGCCCCTCTATTATCAAAAAATATAACTCGATGCTTTTTAGCACAATTTTTAACTATCGTACTCCAGCTTAGACGATCACCACCAAAACCAGCAACAAAAACAATCGGCTCGCCTTGCCCATATTCTTCATAATAAAGATTGATATCATTAACCTTGATTTTTGGCATATTTGCTCTCCAAAATTCTTGTTCTTTTACGACCTGTACATACAATGCAAAGTTGCCTGATCCAAAATATATCCATCCATAGCTTTTAATAGTTCATTGGCATAAAAACCACGGGATAGATGCAAATTTTTATTTAATGCATACATATAAATCGTATAGCGATGAGCTTGATCCGGTGGCGCACACCCACCATACCCAGTCGCCTCTTCTTTGTCCAAACGATGTTCTTTTGGAAGTAGCCCTGAATTCCAGCTAGTTACGCCTTCAAGCAACTGCATTTCAACACTGGCATTTTCTGGTAATGTTTTTAATTCAGGATCAATATTGGCAACCGTCCAGTGAATCCAAGAAAAACCACATACCGGGACAGCATCATGATCTAAAAATATAAGCGCTAAAGATTCTGTGCCTTCAGGCAAATCACTCCAGGCTAAATGGAAAGAACGATTTGGTTTGGTATTTTTTAAAAATTGAGCTCCATATTTACCAAACTTATCCTCCAAATAACCGTTAATTATATTACTTGAATTAATTTTCACAATGACCTCTCAGTGTAAGTTAAGAAAATATTTTATTTAACATTGGCACTTTTCTAATTAGATGTGAAACACAAAAACTTGCAGAAATAGAGACACACGCCACCACGAAAAATTTCAAAAGCGGTGACCATTGTATATTTTTCAATAAAACCGATGTCGCGACCAGTACTGGTGCATGAAAAACGTACACACCAAAAGCATTGGCAGATAAAAACTTTTGCAAAGAATTTTGTGTATTAAATTTCTCTTTAAAAATACCGATTAAAGCTATAATAATTGCAACACAGAAAAAACTTTCCCAAAATGCATAACCAAAAGCTAAAAGGTTCCAACCTCCGAAAACCAATGGTGATATGTCGTTTGTTGCTAAAACAGTAAAATGCATTACTAAAATCCAAGCTGGTACTCCAAAAGCCAAAGAGGTAATTAGCCATTTTTTCCCGGTTCGATAATCAATTTTTGAGAAAAGATCTTTTTGATAGGCAACAATACCTAGTGTAAACATAACGATATAAGCTGCAAAAAAACAGAACTGTAAATTTAAAACAGCTGAACCAATTGGAAAAATTAACCTTATTGCAAAGGCAGTGGTAGTGATTAATGCAATTAACAAACAAATATTTTTGGTGATAATAGCAAAAGAATATTTTCTAACAAGAATGTCCAACCATTTTTTGCAAAAAAGATAAATCAAAGTAAAAATTAATAAAACAAGTGCGAACCATAAAGGACCTGTCCATCCCAGGAACTTAAAAGTTGTTATCCCCTTAAGAAACCGTGCACCAAATTTCATATCTGGATGTGATAATTTCTCACATACGGGATTGATCAAAAAAATATAGATGAGAGTTGGGATTCCAAGTCTGTAAAAACGATCGGCGATAAAATTTTTTATTCCTTTTTTCTCCAACGATCCAGGAATAAAATAAGCAGCGATCATAAAAAACAAAGACATAGAATAAGCTTGTGTAACCAACATTAAAGATAAAAAGAAATATAAAGGAAAGCTCTCCAAGCCATGAGGCTGCTCCATATAATACCATCTCCCCATGCCACTGTAAGTACAAGCCACATGCACCAGGACAATAAAAATTATTAGTAATGCTTTTAGGTTGTCGATATATGCTAGTCTGGTTTTGTTTAAATTATGATTCATGATGTCTTTGCTGAAAAAATAAATTTAAAATTCTTTTTTTCTCAATGATTCATTTTTAGATCTTTCTATCATAAACTTAACCGTGTCATTCATATTAATTTCCTCAATTTTTATTTCAGGATACTTGTTATGAAAAACACGATAGATTTCATCTGCAAATGCTTGCCCAACCATAGAAATTTTATCGTAATCAAATAGAATAACCCGAAATTTTTCTAGTCCAGACAAAATTCGACGTGCCTGTGAGCGAGATACATGGATGCCACTAATGGTATATAATTTAACGCGAATTTCTGTTTTATCAAACCCATAATCACTTTCTTCAGTTAAGTTAGCGTATTCATCAAAAACTGTTTTTAGATGGCGCGTAGAATTTATTGCAATTTTAAAAATTACTTTAGTTCCTTTTTTCTTCTTTTGTGACTGATTAATAAAAACATCGGGTAATTTATTATCAAAAATAAGCTGATAGCCATAACTATCTAAGATAAATTCGTCCCCAGCACGTGCGGTAAAAAAAATACCCTCACCAGAATGTGATTTGGGCATAGTTGTTACTTTTCCTTTGAGCAATTCTCCAATAGCTTCTAGCTCTGATGCTAATTGTTTCTTATGCATTACACTTTTAAAAACACCGATTCCTGAATCATCAATAACAAAAGACAAAGTATGATCATGCAATAACAATTCAAGCTTAATCGACTTTGATTCTGAATGTTCAATGGCATTATTTAACATTTCGGAAAAAGCATAACTAAAAATGCTATATATATTTTCTGGCAATTTTTGCCATAAAGGGATTTTTTGCTGAATTTCTTCTAATATTTTATGTTCTTCCAAATGTGCATTTTTATATACTTTTATATACTGAAACTGAGGAGTTTGCGCATAATTTTTTGCATATTCAGGCAAAATATAAAATGCCTTTCGGGTAGAACCAATCTTTATTAGCTTATCTTCTTCAACCAGGGAAGCTATTAGTTGGCTAACATACTGTCGTGACAGACCAAAGGATGCGGCAATAGAGCTGGTTAATATTTTTTCACCAGCCTTTGCTAATTCTAATATTTTTTCTTTAGTTAACATAAAATTTTATTTAATCACAATTGTAAAGTAATTATCAACTAAAATATAATAAAAATCCCTGGGGCAAGCCCACAGGGTATTTAGAAGAGGCGCAACTGAACTATTTTCGGCTCCTTTCCTTGTCGTCTTATGTACTTTTCAACTGCTTCCCAATTTCCTCTTTCACCGACAGTGGCAACATAATAACCATCTGACCAAAATTCACCGCCCCATAATTCCTTTCTTATCCAAGGAAATTTTTTAAACAGTTCTCGCGCCGTTATACTTTTAAAAATTCTTACTACTTCTCCTATACTATATTTTGGATGAAATGAGCACAGTATGTGTATATGATCTTCGTCACACCCTATTTGCTCAAACTCAACTTCGTATCTCTCCCCTATCTGTTCCGCTATTTGCTTCACTTCCACTTCAACCTCCTTCCTTAGCAATACCTTGCGATATTTCACAGGAAAGACAATATGATAGTGGGTTTCATACGCGCAATGATAGCCTTTCTTTAACACCATGCGCTCTAGTTTACACTTGAAAACCTAGGGTTTTCAAACTTTCCTCGTAATGTGCCCGTGGCAAGCCACGGGGAATATTGCATTAAATTGTAAGGTAATTGTCAAGTAAGTTTAACTAAATTAACAAGTAATTGACAAGTAAATAATTTATCAAATATCGCTTAAAAATATAGAAAAAATGGCAGAATAATACAACATTTACCTGACAAATGTCTCTGTAGAGGACAAACATTTCTTTCATTGATAGCTAATTTGCAATAATATCTCATGGAAATGAGAAAAATTATCATTTCAGGGTCATATACTCAAAATGAGCACTATATTTACAATAATTATATGTCTGTTTACGACTAATTTTTCTATTTTCGCCTATCAAAAAATATATTTTTTCCCGTAACACTAAGTGGCACGCCATAACATATCGCAACATCTCTACCTAGAAGTCCAAGTTTACCTGCTGCCACACCAACTGAGAACATGACTCTGCTATCAACTCTGTAATCAGCAGCAACACTAATGGCCGATCCCAAAGCAACGCCTAAATCGCTAGAGTTAAATACACAAGGTTGTTTTGGATATTTTGCTTTTTCCAGACAAGTTGCTAAACCACATAAACCGCAATCTAATCCAAGCGGAATAAGTTTTGTCCCGATTAAAAATATAACTTCAGCTTTTAAAATATTATCTGCATCGCGAATAAAAGTCGGTAATTCACGAGTTAGAGCTAATTCACGCATCGCCGTAGAAATCTCAACTATCTCTTTTTTTTCCGCCAAGGCAATAACAAGATTATCGCGACCTCGTGCTTTAGGCGCCGTTCGCGCCGCAATCATCATTTTATTAGCAACATCTTTTACACTATTTTCACGAACATTTTCTTCAAAAATCACACTCATCAATATCTCCAATATTTTTATAGTTATTTTATTGGCACATAAATTTCAGTTATCAACTGTTCTGGTGGTGTGACGTTCGGATCATTTTTATAAATTTCAAAAATTGGCTGGGCTTTAAATTCATAACCATTACATGGTAACAGCCGTCCAAGCAATTCTTCGACAACTTTGGCAATTTCAGTATATGATCCAATATGCGTCACAACTGCATATTTACCACTCTTAATTTCTTGGACATTAACATCTTTAGTTGACTGAAAATCTGCTGGTACTGTAACACATGCATCGTAGCGAATTTTATCTGGTTCGACTATTTTTGGATCATCGTAACCAATCCCAATATATTGCGTATCGGCATTTATGGGTAAATTTTCACAAGAAAACAATTTCTCCCAAGCTGGTGCGCATTCTCCGTATGGACCAACATATCTAACACAAGCAACGCGTATTGTTGGAATATTTTTAACAGTAATTTGCATAGAATTATCCCCTTTAGGAAGTTGATTAATAAAATTTAAAATTTCTTGAAAACGAAACTGACAAATACATTTTCGATAGCATGTTGGATAAAGCCGAAAATGTTTTTTAAATGCTTTGGAAAATGCTTCCAAAGATTCATAGCCAGCCTGTAAAGCAATATCTGTGACTCGTTGTTCCGTAAACAACAGATTATGGGCAGCTCTTTGCATCTTCAGCCTTCTAACATAACTTTGCACAGACTCACCAATCATCCCACTAAAAACCCTGTGAAAATGGTACGTAGAAAAATGCGCTACTTTAGCCAATTCAGCTAAAGGTATTTCACGATCTAGATTGGCTTCAATATGCAATAAAACTTTCAATAGTCTTTTACGGTAAATTTCTAAAGTATGATTTTTATTCATTTTTTTCTGTGCTACTTTTAGCAAAATTTCTTATAGCAACAATTATCCAGAAAATTCCATATGATTACTTGATTTTTTTTGCTAAATTAATGAGTTACACATAAACCTAATCGCCATTATCTCTTGCTTTTTTTGACATTTTTGGTACAATTACACCTTTTTAATAAGTATATTTAGGTAATATTTATGCATCATTCAGCACTAATATTTGATACGTTAGTATTTGCAAACAAACTAAAAGCTGCCGGTGTACCTGATCGACAAGCTGAAGTACAAGCCGAAGCTATGGCTGAGATTGTCACGGAAAATCTCGCAACCAAACAAGACTTAAGAGAAATGGAGCTACGTATAACAACAAAGCTAGGAGGCATCATGGTGGGCGGTATTAGCTTACTCGTCATATTAATGAAGTTATTTCACCTTTAAAAACCGCTTAAGTTGATCCGCCAAAATAAATTCAACCCCTGCCGCTTTCATTTCATCTATTGCTTTTTGCGCATTGCCTATAGGTAAATTCACGCCTTTAATCGCATCTTCTACAACATAGGTATTGAAATTTTTACGCACCGCATCAAGAGCGGAGTGCTTAACACAATAATCCGTAGCTAGACCAGCTAAATATAAATCAATAATGCCTTTTTCTTTTAAGTAGTTTGCTAAATCAAGATTAGTTGCCTCAAAAGCTGAGTAGCTATCCCCTCCAGGATGCGTTCCTTTCAAAAACACATGATTGATTTTATTCTGACAAAGTTCTGGATGAAGCTCAGCACCAGCAGTATCCTGCACACAATGAACTGGCCACTCTTTAAAATGCTCCGTATCTGGAATATGCCAATCTTTAGAAGCAACCACTAAAGGGAAATACTCCATTATTCTATTGATAACAGGAACAATCAAATCCCCATCATTAACTGGCAAGTTACCACCAGGACAAAAATCATTTTGCACGTCGATAATTAGTAACGCTTTCATATTTTCACCTCAAAATATTTATCCAACTGTCAGAGCAAAGTAGAAATGTCACCTTCTTAGCAAAGTAGAGATGTCACTTTTTTGCCAAAGTTTTAAGGACTTTTCTGATTAAAATTTCTTAAAAACAAAAACAATAAAAACCTGTTATTAAGCCGACCTGTGCAGAACTTGCGTTAAGAAATCAGCAGGAGCTGATTTTAGCAAGTTATTCATAGGTCGGCGTTTCCTTTTGGCACAGCCTGTGAAGTGTTGGTGAAGAACAGGGAAGTTATTCATGAACAATTCACAGGTAAAGGATAATGCTTTATCTTAAACCGCCTCCAGGGGTGATCTGCTCTTGGTTTGACCACCACTCTTACCAACTCGTCTATTTTTTGATTCAGTTTTTTTGCATCAATAATCTCAGCCACTTTTAGCTGTTTTTTATAGCAACTATAATTTAATTTACGACCTCTGTATAATAATGACACGTTACTTTGCAAATCCTCACAAACGTTGACCTTGGCGTGACGCAAGCCATATCCTTCACCCGTTGTTTTTACTTGATAAACAACGTTATTGTAACTTAATTCCAAATTCTTGGACAATGTGCGTATTTGTTGCTTGCTAAAAATTAAATCCAACTCCTCCATTGTTTTTTCTAACTTCCTATGTGCATCAAATGCGTTTTTTGGCTCTACTGCAAATTTCTTGTTATATCGCTCCATAAACTCAAGTAAATAGCTATTTGCCGTATTCATATCGCTTATTTCACGTAAGCGCATTTCCTTTATCAATCGATCTTGCAAAATGCCATTTGCTCTTTCAACTCTACCCTTTGCCTGGGGACTGTTGGCACAGATAATTTCAATATCTAAAGACTGTAGAGCGCGTCCAAATTGCGTTGTCCCCTCATGGGTTGACTCTGGCATATTGACTCTGAAAATGCTGTGCTTATCGCTGTAAAACGCTATTGGTAAACCATACCTTGTTACATATTCTCTCGTCGCCCTGAAATAGCCTGCCGTTGTTTCGCTTTCTTCAAAACGTAAATTTACAATCCTGCTGGTGGCGTCATCTATAAAAACCAATAAACAACATTTTTCCCCGCGACCCTCGAACCAGTCGTGCGGAGAACCATCTATTTGCACCAATTCCCCAAAACAAGACCTACGTTCCCGTGACTGATGTATTCGTGCTTTCTTGCGCCTTTTTGCCTCTAAAATTCCTTCCTCTATCATCCAGTTACGCAGGGTTTCTTTTGATATATTTATGCCATGATTTTCATCCAATTTTTCTCGCAAAAATGTTGGACCAAAATCATGGTATTTTTCTTTGGTAATTTGTAAAATCTTTTCTCTGTATTCAGCGCAAATCCTGTTATTGCTTAGCTTGCCGCGTTTTTTAGATATCAAGCTTTCCGCTCCTTGCTGTTTGTATCTTTTTAGCAATCTTATTATTTGTCTCCTACTTAAACTCAATATTTTAGAAGCTTCGTTTTGCTTCATTTGTTTTGTTGAAAGTTTTTCCATAACTTTCAACCGTTGCAACTCTTGCTGACTCATAGTAATTAAACCTTCTAGCTTCACTTTTTGTCCTCCAATCTTTGGTTTCAAAAAGTGACATTTTAACTTTGCTAGAAGGTGACATTTCTACTTTGCTCTGACAAAACCGCCCTTAACCTTAATATATAAGGAGGGTAAAAGTATGTTTTACATACCAAGACCAAAACCTATATATGTTTGTCGCTATATTCGATATCGATTACATCGATTAGAAAATGTACGGCAACATTATAGATCGTTTCCTATGCGATAATAGGTAAAAATTTAAGAGCCTGGATTTTTCTGGGCTCTTATTTTTAACATTGCATTAAGTTTATTTAAGTACATACTTCCGAAATTATACTCTTACATTTTGGTTTTCCGCGTTGTTGGCTTTCTCGCTCGCTTGAGTCATGTATGTCCAATACACTCCTCAAACTCGACTCGTTGCCGCCTAGCGGACTAATTCTGTCTGGAACAGAATTAGAATGACCGCAGGTCAGCCCGTTAGGGCAAC
>Ga0209319_1002181_pt1 | contig 13076 bp, 16 predicted proteins | sample RifGroE2_FD_184000 | JGI IMG/M metagenome (GOLD analysis project Ga0209319, IMG submission 184000) | Groundwater microbial communities from Rifle, Colorado - Groundwater E2 (SPAdes) (version 2) | ecosystem: Environmental > Aquatic > Deep subsurface > Groundwater | place: Rifle, Colorado, United...
AAGTTTGAGCAAGTTGTTTCGAAGAGATGTTTATGGTTAACTAAAAATCCTAAAATTCTAAAAGGGAAGGTTGGGTTTAGCTGGATACAAAAGATTGAATGTAGAAGTAATTAATTTGATTTGGTATAACAAAAAAATCCCGACCAAAATCGGGATTTTTCATTTTGCATTTTTGTAATTTTCTAAAAAGCTAAGAAGCTAATGCCTAAAAAGCTGTTACTTCTTGTTTCTCGTCGCTTTAATGCGATCGTTTTCAGTCAAAAATTGTTTTCGAAGACGAACTGAATGTGGAGTAACTTCAAGATATTCGTCGCCGTTAATGATTTCCAAACCTCTTTCAATTGAAAGTGTTAGCGGTGGAGTCAAATTAATTGCATCGTCAGTTCCAGAAGAACGCATGTTGGTAAGCTGTTTTCCTTTGATTGGATTTACTGCCATATCAAGACCCTTAGAGGAATTTCCAATAACCATTCCTTCATAAACTTCCGTAGCAGGTGCGATGTATAACGATCCACGTTCTTGCAAGTTTGCCAATGAAAATCCAAGTGCTTTTCCAGCAATCATTGAAACCATTGAGCCAACTTCGCGACGTTTGATTTCTCCAGCATAAGGTTTGAATCCGATCACACGAGAAGAAAAAATTCCTTCACCTTTAGTATCAACCACGAATTGTCCGCGGAATCCCAAGATTCCTCGAGTTGGAACTTCAAACAAAAGTCTAGTTTGGCTGCCATGCACATGCATATCAGTCATAATTCCCTTTCTCTTTCCCATTGATTCAATAACCCCTCCAGCCAATTCGCTTGGCACATCAATAGTTGCCTCTTCAAATGGTTCTGACTTCACACCGTCAACATCTTTAACGATAACGTGTGGTTGTGAAACTTGCATCTCATATCCTTCACGTCTCATGTTTTCCAAAAGCACAGCGATGTGCAATTCTCCTCGTCCAAATACTGTGTAATATTCTGAAGTTGAAAAATCAATCTTAAGACCGACATTAACTTCCAATTCTTTTTCAAGTCGTTCGCGAATTTGTTTTGAAGTTACATATTTTCCTTCGCGTCCTGCAAATGGAGAATCGTTAACCATAAAACGAAGTGAGATTGTTGGTTCATCAATCGTAATAGCCGGCAAAGCTTCCTGACTTTCAGTTTCGCAAATTGTTTCGCCAATATCAATTTTTGGAAAACCAGCCACCATCACGATGTCTCCAGCATAAGCTTCTTGAACTTCTTCGCGCACTGTTCCTTTAAAGGTGTAAAGTTTTGTAACACGAGATTTTTCAATAACCTCATCGCCTCTTTTTAAAAGATATGTTCCTCCCATCTTGATTGTTCCCTCATGAATGCGACCCACAGCCAAACGTCCAAGGAAATTGTCATATCCAAGGTTAAATGGTTGCATACGAAGTTGCGCTGCCTTATCAGCCTTTGCAGGATGAACCTTGAGCAGCACCATATCCAAAAGAGGTTCAAGATTATCTGATTCATCAGTAAGATGTTCCTTGGCGATTCCAGCACGACCATTAGCATAGATAGTTGTAAAATCAAGTTGCTCATCAGTTGCTCCAAGATCCATAAACAATTCATAAACTTGTTCTTGCACCAAATCAGGATCAGCAGCAGGTTTATCAATTTTATTAATAACAACAATTGGTTTAAGTCCCAACTCTAAAGATTTTTTCAAAACAAATCTTGTTTGAGGCATAGGTCCTTCCTGTGCATCCACAATCAAAAGCACACTATCAATCGAACGCAACACACGCTCAACTTCTGATCCAAAATCAGCATGCCCAGGGGTGTCCACAATATTAATTTTTGTGTCACGATAATTGATTGAAGTATTTTTAGCGTAAATCGTAATACCACGCTCTTGTTCAAGCGCGTTATTATCCATACTGATTCCTTCTTCAACCATCCCAGTCTGACGCATAATAGCATCAGTCAATGTTGTTTTGCCATGATCCACATGAGCGATAATTGCAATGTTTCGAATTTCCATATGATGTTTTCTTCCTTGGTTTCTTCTCCCTATCAGGGAGAGGATGTCACGTACTCGTGACAGGTGAGGGTCACGAAGCACATATCAAGTTCTACAAAATTATAATTAAAAAAAGACTGCCCTTCTGGCAGCTTGGCGCACACACTAAGCTACATCAAAATATAGCAAGAAAGCGATAAATTGTCAAGAAAAAAAGGCCACTCTGCAATGCAGCGAGCGACCTTTTAATAAAAATATACCCTTTAACTTCATTTTTTGGGCACAAAGAGCATTTCATTAATTATAATGCCAGCTCCACGTCTATTTAGCATACATTCATCAAACTTTTTCCCGTCTTTAAAGAAAATAAAACGCGAATCTCCTCTTATCTTGAATTTTTTTCGAAAATCAGGAAATTTCAGATCGTCCATACTAAGAACATTAAACTTTGGCACTATATCATTTTTTGCAACGACTGAAACATACTCAGCATATTCTCTGCAATCTTCACTTTCTTGTGCGAAAAGAAATATCATTGCAGGAATACATGATTGTATAACAAGCTCCTCAAATTGCTCGGGATTTATTTCATTCGGAACTATGAATTTTTTACTCATGTTTACTCTCCTCTCATTTTTTATAAGACACAGCGTGTCGCGTAACAAGTTGAATAAAGAACATTAAACCACGCCCGTTCCCTTTTCTCGTCTTCGGTTAATATCTTATCGCAGTGAAGACGATGCGTTGGAGGATTATATTTTTCAATAATCTTTTTCATTAAGTCAGACGGTTCAATTTTAATCCTATCCCTTAACAATTCAGCTGGAGTGCAATAACATGCAGGAATAATGCCAGCTTGATAGAGCGCCTTTTCAACACTATAGTTGCTAAGATGCGTAATCCAACTAAAGCTGCCATTTAACATATCAGAGACAACAAACCAGGCACACTCTCGTTGAATTTCAAACTCAAGATTGCAACAAACTGCAATACAAAACTTTTCACTTTGAAAGTCTGGCAGCGAGCCTTGATTTTCAATGATAAATTTCGCCGCCATTTTAACATTATCAGTTAATGACCCAGGCGGTTCATCACGAATATACACAAATGGTCCCACAAGCTCATAGGCTAAACCTAAACTCATTTTGCCGCTTGTCATAATTATCCCCTTTCAAAGAAGATTTTAAAAAAATATGATATAAAGAGGCTCAAAAACTCTTATTTATTAAACAACTAAGTATGTCATTTAATCATATCGCAGGCAAAAAAGCAAGCAAAAAGCGCCCCGTACTGTTAAACATGGTGGCGCTTAATTTCAAGACTCAACTTTAGCAAAACACAAGCGATTACACCATGGGCAATTCCCAAAACTTTTATTACATTTTTTGCAATAAAAAGGTTTAATAAATTCATGCAAATTTTTATCTTTTTCTTTTTCTAGTTCCTTAATATTTTCCAAAATAAACCCCCTCGATTTATTTATTTATTTATTTATTTATTTTTTAAAAAACTACGCGAATATTTTATCTAATAATTCTTCTTTGCCTTTCTTAGTCTTAGAAGAAAAATAAATAATATTTTCGCTATCCAACAATTCCTTGATTACACGTTGCTTTTTTACTAATTCACTAGCTTTAACTTTGTCCATCTTATTGGCCAATACAATCACTTCATACCCATTTTCGCTTAAAAGCTCCATCATCTCAATATCAAATTTTTTCGGACCGACATTTCCATCAATAATAAGCACAACCTTGGAAGGCTTGTACTCGTTATGTTCCAAATACCACATGATCATCTTTCGCATCTTTTCAGCTTGAGCAAGAGAAGTCCTAGCATAACCATACCCTGGAAGGTCAACGAAATATGCTTTTTCGTTAATCAAAAAAAAGTTGAGCTGCAAAGTGCGCCCAGGAGTTGAAGAAGATATTGCCAGACCCTTTGTGCCTGTCAAAGCATTAATTACACTGGATTTTCCCACGTTTGAACGGCCCACAAAAGCAATTTGTGGAATTTTCTCTTTCAAAATAGTATCTCCGCCAACTATTCCTTTTATGAATTGTGCTGATTTAATAATTTGCATGTTCTTTATACTAGCTTATAGCAACAAAAAAAGCCAGGCTTCACACTTTTACGAATCTCTAATTTATTGTTTGTATTCTTCTTAATGCATTTCTCACATCATTATTTTCTTGATCCTTTATTTCATTTTTCACTGAATATTCCTGCAAAGTTGTTCTTCTTTTGTCCTTATCAACAAGCAAATCACTTGCTGCGCGCAAATTTTTATTACTAACAAGAAAATTCGTCAAATTTGATTTCTCACGAACTGGATCTTTGTGTCTCAAATCTTCTTGCGATCTATTTTTTCCTTTTTCAATAATCTCCCTATAGATATCTTGCTTTGAAATAGAATCATTCTTCTTAGCACCCTTTACATCTGATGCTTGAACTTTTTTTGCATCAATGGCATTATGCATGGCTTTTTTAACATAAAAACCCAAACTTGTTTCTTTGTCGACCGCCTTCAAAAATTCCTTTTGCTTATAGCCTTTAAGCATGCCTACATCCTTTTTTATTCCTTGTTTCTCCATTATACCCAAAACAACATCTTTCTTTTTTTCCAAAGCCAATGAGCGACCAATTTCATGATTGTTTTTCATCATGCCTCTCAAGACATCCCCTGACTTATTAGTTCCAAACATATGATTTGCAAAATAAATAAATTTTTTATTAAAAAATAAAAACGAAGGCTTTCACCCCGTTTCTTAATATTTTAATTATAGCATCTTTTAACTTTTTTGTCTATTTTAGAAAAACAAAAACCCGCCGAAGCGGGACCTTTGTTTTTGACTCAATAACTATTACTAGTAATTGTTTCGGCTTCCGTAACCACCTCGGTTACCACCACCATCGAAATCACGTCGTGGAGGACGAGCTTCCATTGGACGAGCTTCATTTACAGTCAAACTTCTTCCTTCGTAGTCTTTTTTGTCAAACATTTCGATTGCTGCTTGTGCTTCTGAATCAGAAGACATTTCAACGAATCCGAAACCTTTGCTGCGACCAGTCATTTTATCCATGATGATTGTAGCTGAGGTAACGCTTCCTGCTTGAGCAAAAAGATCACGCAATGCATCTTCCGTAGTTGAATATGGAAGACCACCAACGTAAAGTTTTGTTGCCATAGTTTTTCTTCGCTTGTACTTATTAAAAACATGTAAGGCGACCTCCTCTCTTAATTTTACGCACAGAGGGCGAAAACCAGTAAGACACTTACAATTAACTACAGTATACGGGAACTACACCCCTATGTCAATGTGTTTTTTGCTGCGCTTTCACCGGCCAAATATCCGGTTGACCAACACATTTGAAGATTATAACCACCAGTTGGACCATCAACATCAATGATTTCACCAGCAAAATAAAGATTGGGAACAATTTTTGAGCCCATGGTGCGAGAATCAATTTCTCTGGTTGAAACTCCTCCGCTGGTCGCCATCGCCATTTCAAAACCAAAAAGACTATCGAAAGTAACCGACAAATTTTTAACAAGATTTACCAAAACATGCCTTTCTTTTCTGCTTATTTTGGCTGCATGTTTTTCCATGTCCAATCCAGAATATCTCAGCACGAAATCCAAAAGTTTCGGCGAAAAAACATCATGCAAACAATTTGATAATTTCTTGTCAGCATTTCTTTCAAAATCAGTTAGAATAATTTCATCCAATTGTTCAAAATTAAGATAGGGTTTCAAATCAAGAATAAACTTTATATCATCATCGCTTTGGGACACCAATTTAGCAATATCCCTGCTCATATTAAGTGCCAGTGGTCCAGAAAAACCATAATGCGTAAACATCAAGTCGCCCTCATTAGAAAATTTCTTTTTGCCACCTTGATAAACAGCAATGGAAACACTACCAGCGCTAACACCTTGAAGTTCTCCGACCCAATCCTCTTTAATTTTAATCGGCACCAAAACTGGCAGCGGCTCAATAATTTTATGCCCCATTTTTGCAGCCCACTCGTAGCCATCGCCCATTGATCCAGTGGCTGGATATGATTTTCCGCCCACAGCAATAATCACATTTTTTGGAAAAAGCTCTCGTTTTTTAAGTTTAATTTTACTAATTCTACCCTCATTGTCCAAGAAAAAATCAACCACGTGTGATTTATATAAAAAAGTAATATTATTTTCTTTCAAAACATTTACGAGTGCGCCAAGCACATCCTCAGCTCTATCGCTCACTGGAAAAACTCGGCCATTTTTTTCAACTTTAGTCGGCACGCCATTGCCAGCAAAAAATTCCTGCACGCTGCCAGGACGAAATGAATTGAAGGCTGAAAGCAAAAACCTACCATTTTTGTATAGATTTGAAAGTTCAACAACATTGTCTTGATCCTGTGTCAGATTGCAACGACCATTTCCGGCCATTAAAAGTTTTTTACCAGGTTCTTCTTTCTTGTCCACCAAGGCCACACGCGCGCCTTTTTGCGCAGCGCGAATAGCGGCCATCATCCCAGCAGGACCCGCCCCAATAACCACCACATCAAATTGTTCCTCTATCAGTTTTTTCATAAATTACATAATGACATACTTTTATTTATTTGTCCAGCATACCCCTTCCCTTTTTTAAACTTGTATGTTATTCTATATTTTCATTGGATTTAAATTTCGTTCGTAGATTCGTATTAATTTCGTAGTTTCGTATCGGCTTATGTTAATCGACGATATTAAAATTGAAGTGGCTGCAGGACACGGAGGCAAAGGCTGCGTGGCTTTCAACAAAAATCTGATGAGTCTTGGACCTGCTGGCGGAAGTGGCGGAAAAGGAGGCTCTGTCATTTTTGTCGGTGTTTCCGATCTTAATGCACTTAATCAGTTTCGCTTTAGGAAGCAAGTTAACGCAGAAAACGGCAAGGAAGGAAAAGGCCAATTTTGCGATGGACCGGATGCCAAGGATGAAATGATTAAAATTCCAGTTGGAACAGTAATTCACAATCTAACGACAGGTGTAGAACAGGAAATAACTAGAGTTGGACAAGAAATTTTAATTGCCAAAGGAGGACGAGGAGGTAGGGGTAATTTTCAATTCCGAGGTTCCAAAAACACGACTCCGAAAGAATTTGAAGAAGGAAAGCCAGGAGAAGAATTTGAATTGCGCTTGGAACTAAAAATGATTGCCGACATCGGCTTTGTGGGACTCCCTAATCTTGGAAAATCATCTTTGCTCAACGAACTCACCAATGCCAACGTAAAAGTTGCCAACTATCAATTTACAACACTTGAACCAAACCTTGGAGTTTACTATGGATTAATTTTAGCTGACATTCCAGGGCTAATTGAAGGCGCTTCAGATGGCAAAGGCTTAGGCATAAAATTTTTGAAGCATGTTGAACGCACCAAAATCATGTTTCATTTTCTTGCTGCTGACAGTGAAGATATCATCGCTGACTATAAAACAATTCGCGCTGAGCTCGAGGCTTTCAATCCAACCTTATTGGAAAAACCTGAATACATCCTAGTTTCCCGCTCCGATACAGTTGATGAAAAACAGCTCAAAAAAATTCTCACCAAAGCAAAAAAAATTAATAAGAACGCTGCACCTATTTCAATTCACAACTGGGATCAAATCCAAAAAATCAAAGAGATCTTAAATAAAATGGACGAAGAAAAACAATCAGGAAATTAGCAAATATCAGCTACAAAAAAATCCAAGCGAAGTACTTGGATTTTTTTTATTTTGTATTTTTTGCACCTCGCGAAGTGCGTAGGCAAAAAACACTTTACTCTTCGCTTCTTGAAGAAGGATGATTTTTACTTGGTTCAATAGAATGCAAAATCGCATTAACCAAGGAAAGAATTAAACTAAACAAAAGTGCCCACCAAAAATTTTGCACATAAAAACCATCAACAATTTTGCTAGTCAGCATTATCATCCCAGCATTAATAACCAAAGTAAAAAGTCCCAATGTCAAAATTGTTATTGGCAAAGTAAGAATTATTAAAATAGGCTTTAAGACAGTATTAAAAAGTCCCAACACCACAGCCACAATCAACGCCACAAAAAAACTTTTGAGTATTATTCCCGGCAACAAATATGCCGTAATCATAATCGCCAACGCTCGTAAAAACCAATGAAGCAAAATTCTCATACTGTTTTTATATTCTTATAAAATTATTATCTTTAAATTATACATCATTTTTAAAAAATAAAAAAAGACCCTTTTAGTGAAAGGGTCAGATTCGGTTATGAAAAATTTCTTTTAAAATTTTTTCCAAGTTTAATCCCTGCCTCAATACCACTAAGGAAAAGAAGCGAGATAAGTTCATTAACTTTACCATCCATTAAGTCATTATACTTGAGAAAATTTTTAAAGATTCTCTTATCGTTTTTGTTTTTAAAGCGCAAAAGATAAATATTGGGGATTTTTTCCATCCATATTTGATTGAAATATCCTCAGCATACTCATTAAACGCGGTTATGCAATTTTCCTTAGGATCTAAAAAGCGAGAGTGCAATAATGTTCCATCCTCATTCAACGTGTAAAGAAAACATGCATTAGGTAGCTTTCCCATAAAAGAACTCCGTTCCCACATTCTGTAATCGTCTACGCCTTGGCAGTAGTCCGTGTCATTGTGAGATCTATTTGAGGTGATTTTGAAAGAACTCTTGTTAAGACTGTTTTTTGCTAATTCATCTTAACAGCTTAGTATACAGCAAATTTACAAAATAGTCAATAATACTTCACATCTTTTACTTGACTTTTTGTTTTATATAAGCTATAATTAGTATATTATTAGTTTAGTGTTGATAATTTTTGACATACAAAAATATGAGCTTTTCAGACACATTAAAAGATCTCGGCTTGAATGAGCAGGAATCCTCAGCCTATGTGGCACTATTGAAACTTGGAGGCTCTCATGCCAGTGCAATCGCCAAAGAAATGGGAATCAAAAGGACGACCGCCTACCCTATTTTGCGATCTTTAACCCACAAGGGCATTGCTTCGCTATATTTCCATTCAAATACTCGATATTACCAACCCGTGAAACCAAAAAAGCTAAAGAGTATCTTCGAAAAGAAGCTCGAGGCTCTAAGTGACCTAATTCCAAAATTAGAATCGATTGAAAAAAAACAAGCCGATGTTTTTGGCTTGCGTTTTATTGAAACAAAAGATGAGCTAAAGCAATTTTATGAACAAATCTTGGATGAATACAAAAACAAAGAATATTGTGCCGTTGGTAGCACAGCCAATTGGTCAGCTATTGATGATGACTTTTTTATCAATTTTAGAAAAAGAAGAGCAAAAAATAATATCAGAACAAGATTAATTCTTTCTGGTGACTCCATCAAGGTGAACCCAACTGATCCAACACTCAAGCGCGAATTCAAATACCTACCAAAACAGTACAAATTCAAAAGTACTATCGATATCTACGATGACAAAATCTTAATTGTAGGACCAAGCATCCAATCCTTGGCGATTGTCGTTGAAGTGCCTGCTATGGTGGATATCTTCAAATCAATTTTCGAAATTCTTTGGGAGACAAAAGAAGTTTTTCAAAACAAATAACCCAGCAACACACTACCCACGCCAAATTTATAAATGTTTTCAATTACATGCATATGCACTAATTTGTAAACACTTATAAAAGATTGGGTATTATCCAAAAGTTCAGTTTAAAGCTTAAATTTCTTTTTAAATTTTTCCTCATGCATAACTCTTTCGGCAACTAGCATATCAATAAACTTTTCAACAGAATATGTTTCTGCCAAAAATAGGATTTCATCCTCACATTCATAAGGATAAACCCACACACTTTTCTGCATTTGCACAAAACCTAATTCTTTTATTTTATCTCGCAATGCATTGCGAGCGTTGTTGTATATTTTTGGCTTAGTTGGAATATCAAACATCAAAATTCTCCACTTCCCGTCCCACTTTTTGGCTTTTTCAATCACAAGAGAATCAAAACAAAACTCTCGCACTCGTTTTTTTCCTTTATTTGTAAGTTCTACTCTAACCGAACCGTCCTTTTCCTTAATTACCTTAATAAGCTTTCTGTGCTTAAGCATACTGAAAACCTGCTGCGTTTTTCTTTTTGGATAACGCCTTTTTTTACGAGGATCATCCATCATCATCGCTAGCCCAGGAGCAAGCGCACCAGCAAACACAATACCGCCCAATGCTAGCGTCATTAATAAAAATTTCGCAGCAGTGACTTTCTTGCTATCAGAATTCAAAAACTTTTCAATTGAGCTTTTTATTACATTTTTATTTTCTTTATTTTTTTTATTTTCTTTGATTTTCATTTTTGTATATTTTTTAACTCACAAAAATATTATATCCCTTTATTATACCCCTTTTTAGTATTGTAATCAAATACATGCATATGCACTAATTTGCAATCATTATGAATAATGAACAGTGAGTGGGTTGTATTGATTATTTTTTGAGAAAATATTCTTTAATAATTCCCTCAACTTCCCTGCTGTTTTCTGTTTCCATCAACTTGGCGCGAAGTTCTTTGGCACCATCAAAGCCGCTAACATAAGCTTTGAAATGCTTTTTCATAACATGATAACCCTTTACCCCGTGAAATTGCTCTGCACCGCCTACGGCGGATTTCATGGGGTTGATACCCATCAGGTCTTTTTCAAAAAGCTTAGTATGTTCAATCATCACTGCGAATCTCTCTTCAAGTGAAATATCCTCGATTTTAATTTTAGAATTAAAAAACCAAGGATTTCCAAAAATCGCACGGCCAACCATCACACCATCCACGTCTGACTGCTTGGCTTTTTTATTCCCATCTTCCAAGCTCTGAACATCGCCATTACCAATAATCAAAACCCCACTTCCCTTTGCAATTTCCTTGGCACGGGCAATCACATCCCAATGCGCGGGAACTTCCGACATCTCTTTTTTTGTGCGTCCATGAATTGTAATTGCGGCAGGTTTTTCTGCCAAAAGTTCGGGCAGCCAAGTTTCAATTTCATTTTTTGAAAAACCAATACGCGTTTTTACTGACACAGGCATCTCGCCTGCTCCTTCTTTGGCAGCTCGAATAATCTCACAAGCCAGTGTTGGATTTTTCATAAGTGCCGATCCAGCACCCTGCTTAATAATCGCCTTATCGGGACATCCCATGTTTATATCAACTCCATCAAATCCCAATTCTCGCACAAGCATAGCGGCTTTTTTAATATTTTCCGGTTTTGCTCCGAAGATCTGTGCCACAATTGGATGTTCATTTTTATTAAAACGTAAATCTTTAATCAAAACTTCTCGCCCTTTTTCACTCGCCAATCCATCAGCACTGACGAATTCAGTATAAAGAACATCTGGTTTTCCATATTTAACAAGCATCTGCCTCTGCGCCAAATCAGTAACATCAGCCATCGGTGCCAACACAAAAAACGGCCCTTTTTGTGCTGCTAATTTTTCCCAAAAATTATTCTTCATATAATTATACTCTAGCAGGAATTGCATTTTTTATGCAAACAAAATACCAGCGATTGGCTGGTATTTTGTATTTCGCATTTTCCTACAACCTAATTCCTACCACCTAATCCCTGCCCTCTTATTCCCCTGTTGTTGTTCCCCCATTAGCTTTTTTGAAAGCTACCTTCCAAGCTGGTTCGTATTCATTGTCCCATTCATCCTTCACCACCACCGTTTCACCTTTCATCAATGTTGAAAGTGCAATGTCGTTCATCATTTCTTTTTCTGTTTCCACATCATGCTTTAAATCTTCAAGTTTTTCATACGCACGACCAAGTTGCAATTGAATGCGAGCCTCAATGGCTTGCTTTTTTTCTCGCAAAACTTTGATTTCTTCTACAATTTCTTCATACTCATCAGCCTGCACCAAAGCATCTTTATACATATCACGTAAATCTTTTTGTTCTTTTTTCATTTCACGAATGTGATTGAAAACTTCTTGAATGTTTTGCATCTGTTTTTTGTTTAACTTATTACAACGTTTTTCCATCATAGCATATTTTAAAAAAACAAAAAAGGTGTCGCTAATTGAAAGCGCACACCAATTTTTTTGTTTTTGTTTTTTACCCCGTGAAATTGTTTACAATATTTCACCGGGGTGCTTCTCTATTTAAATTACCAATTTTTATAAATAAGCTTCAAGTTTACTGTAGTATAAGTCCACATCGCTAATCCATTTTTTTTCAGCTACTGTTTTTACTTGATCCTGACAACCATAACCACATTTCCAAATAACCATATCACTAGGCGTTTCAATTTTTTCTTCTTTTACCAATTCATCAATACGCTGAGCAATAACAGAAACTGCTTGCTGTGGAGAGTCAAAACAAGTGTGTCCGCCACTACCCATTCTTTCAGCTTTCAAACGAAATCCCCAATAATTATAACAATCCTGACCAGCCAAAACTGGATGACGTTTTCCCCATGCACTTTCCTTTTTTGCAATTGCGACAAGAAAAGCCGCAGTTTTTGGTTCTTGTTGCAAAATATATGGAGTCATCTTTTCAATTGGATAACCTTCAACCATTTCCTTTATTTCTTTTTCAAACGCAGTTGGCTTAACTATTTTTATAGGAATTGTTTCATGGCTAAGTTCAACCTTTTCAATGGCTTGGCTCATTGTCATGAAGGTAGTCACAAAAACAATGCTTACAATTAACGTCAAAATTCTACCGTGTTTCGGATCTATGTTTCCCAGCGTCAAAAAGACAGCATTTCTGTTTTTTGGCTTATTTGCGACTTTTGGCTGTCGCTTGTGAGTGATAGTTTTTTTATTATTTTTTTTGTTCATATTTTTTGCCCAAACCATTGACCAGCAAACTTATTATGGGGAAAATGGCTTGTTTGGGCTATTTTTTTGAAAAAAATAAGCAAAAACGGGCTTTCACCCGTTTTTACTCTATCTATTTCAATATATCTAGTATACACCCAAATCAATAAAAAAGCAAGGGCTAGTCTTGTCCAATACAGAATGACCCCTCAAACGTGTTTCGGTTTCTAATGCAGAATGACCCCCGAAAGAGGGCCACTCGCTTAGATTGCGGATAGTATCTACAATAGTGGTGTATGAAAATCACCAT
>Ga0209319_1002191_pt1 | contig 13026 bp, 18 predicted proteins | sample RifGroE2_FD_184000 | JGI IMG/M metagenome (GOLD analysis project Ga0209319, IMG submission 184000) | Groundwater microbial communities from Rifle, Colorado - Groundwater E2 (SPAdes) (version 2) | ecosystem: Environmental > Aquatic > Deep subsurface > Groundwater | place: Rifle, Colorado, United...
TCATAATAAATAATGTATGCTAATTTCTTTGTATATGTATCATTACGATTTTGATAACCTACCTTAATAGTTTTTGGTATAAATATTGTTGTGTTCAATAGATTAATTTCTCCTTTCTTAATTTATATATTCGTTACTCAACATCCACTCTAAACAATATTCCTCAGAAATCAAAGTTAAATCATCCAATATTTCAGGTAAAAACGGCCCAGTTTGTGGATTATAAATTTCATATAACCATCCATCTCTTATCATTGACTTAATATATTTTATACCATCTTCTATGTACTCTTCTTTATATTGTTCTTTTACAAATTCTCGTATTGCTTCTTCACCTGTATCTTTGAATTCATATCTTCTCACTTCACATGGAGATTCCAAAAACCAATCACTACCATCTTCGCAATGATCTTGGTATCTAGTTATCCATATTGCTTCAGTTTGATTATTATAAGTTGCAAGTGCATAAGAACCTATTTCTTCAATGTTTAATTCTAAAAATTTCTGTTTTTCTTTTTCATTATTTATTTTTATATTATTTTCCTCCTTTATTTGAATAAAATGTTTCTTTTGTCATAATATTTTTTACAACTATTATAATTACCTTTTAGATAGTCCACAAACCCTTTATTTGCAATGGTTTATAAGCATTATTATCGGCAATATTAAATATATTACGATATTACGTAATTTTGTCAATATCATGATCAAACTAATTTTTTATCTTGTTTCTATTTTTGACTTTTTATTTAATATTAAACTTTTAAAAAAGTATTATCTGCATCATCTATACCTAATTCCCTTAATTCTTCGGCAATTCTTTTATTTTCTTTTAACTTACTTGATTGACTAATTTTATTATGATATCTTGCATGGCAATCTTCACACAATACAATTAAATCTTCATCTTTTTCATTCCCTTTATTTTCATATGTATTATGATGAACATGTAATGCCTTTTCTTTTTCACCACATAATTGACATTTATATTTTGCTCTTACTAATGCCTTATTTCTTGTATTTATCCAATGTTGGGATTTTAAATATTCTTCATATGGCATTTTCTTTAATTTTTTAAATTCTTTTATTTCTTTTTTATCATTGTAAATATTATTTATATTGTTTTGTTTTTGATGTAAATCAGACCAATCTTTAAATATTTCATTTATCATTTTTCTATGAGAATTTTCTATTTCTTCTCTTTCTTGTTGTGATATTTGTTGACCATAACACAATTTACCTTTCCCTAAACCTTTATATTCCGTATTCATATTTTATAAAATATTCTCCTTCTTAATTTAATTAATCTTCATCCTTCCTGTATATTAACATAAAATACAGGATTGAATTGATTTTATTATTAATTTTATACCATATGTAGTATTATTAATTATATCTAAACACTACATATGGTATTTATATTTGCTTAATCAATCAATTTATAATCATCAGATAACATATAAGGTAAACTTTTTGCTTTAAACAAATTTCTATTAAGTTTCTGACTATCTGCATTGTATTCTTGAACGGTTTTTTGATACATCATTTTATAACCTTCAATATTTTGCTGAAAATTAGAGTAGTCACCACGAACATCTTTAGGCCATTTTGTTGCATCTTCACCATAAGTATCTTTTAATGTTTGCATTGATTTTTCAGTATTCTTAATATTTGTTGCTTGCATCTTAGCACCTTCATACTTATTAAAGAATTCTTCATAATTGAATAATGCGTTATTTGCATTAATAGTTTTATCTATTACATCATGTGTAGTTTGAACACTATTACTCGCTACATGTCCTGGCAAAGTAATTAATCCTAATCCTGTACTTATAAATCCTAAACTAAAAATTATTGCTAATCCAATAAAGAATATTTTCATAATATCACCTTATCCTTTCTTATTCTCTGTTACTTGATCAATTTCTACTGAAATAGTTCCATAATTTAAATCAATTTTATATGGTACTGGTGATAAGAAATAATCTCCTCTGTGTTGATGATAACGTCCAGCAGGGTCAAACCAGAATATGTATGCATCACTTGAACCATATGCACCTGTTTCATCTGGCAATATTTCAGCACCATCATAATAAGTTTCTGGAGTTAGTCTTTTAGAACCACCAGTTACTTTACCAAGCACAGGAAATCTACCTACAACTCTACCAGCAGACATTGGGTAAATCCATTGAAGTGTATTAGGATCATTTGTTATTTTAAGACGTTTAACAATATTTTCTCTTTCAAGACTACGTTTAAATTCAGGAATTGGAGTTTGTTTCATAACATTCATTGCTTGTTCTTCTTTGTCTAATCTCTGTTCATACCTTACTTGACTTGCTTCATCACAACCAACTAAACCAAACAACATTGTAGATAACATAACTACTAAAATAATTTTTCTGATTGACATAATTCATTTCTCCTTTTCTTTTTCTTTTATTTTTTATTTAATAACTCTTGACATTTACATTGTACTATTATATTTATACTCTGTCAAGAGTTATTTAAACTTTTTTACTTCTATTTCTAAAAACATGATAAAAGGTTCAATTGGAACAAATATTAGGCACTCTAAACCCTTATAAAACAATGGCTTGCAAATTTGTATTTTTTAAAACTGCCTTAATTTCATTAGCAATTTCTTCTACATTTTTAGGATTATTTATAGTAATGTTAATTGTAATATTTAATGGTTGTATTTCTTCAATTTCTTCTTTGTATTCATAAACACAATTATATGAATCTAAATCACCATCATTCATAAATTTTAGTGCATAAAAATATTTATTATAATAATCATATTTAATCTTATATAATTTATCAATATTATCATAATGTTTTTCTTGCTCATTAAATATTTGTCCATATGTTTTATCTTTATAACATTTCCACCAAGGATAAGTATCTGAATCCGTATGAGTATTTTTTATAATTACTCCCATTGCTCCATCTTTGTCAGTAAATACCATAAATTCTTCTAGTTTAGGTTTATTTGTATTCATATATAGCTTCTCCTTTTCTAATTGTATTTTATTTTAAATTTTCGTTACCAAAGATAACTTTCATCATGTTTTTATTTTAGAATAAACACACTCATATCTATTCAAAATATTAAAATGCTTACTATCAGTCATAAATTGAAATGCATAATAAACTTTTTCTTCTGCATCTTTAGATTTATATAATTCTATTATATTAGTATAAGAATCATCATTAGAATTTTCACGAAATACTTGACCTCCACTATTTTTAAAACATTTCTTCCAACAAGTATCATCGCATGATTTCTTTTTAATAATTACTCCCATTCTATTATTACTATCTAAGAATAACATAAATTCTTCAATTTTTGGTTTATCCATAATTATCTATCTCCTTTTCTCAAATACCTAATCTCAATCCTATTATCCTTCAATCCTTCATAAAAAGCATTACTTCCACTATGGCATCCTATCATCTCATAACTAGATACAAAAACACCATTACCAGATGCAGACCATACACCATTTCTTGCAATTGTCACATAATCAATATTAGGATGATTTAATTTAAAGTTTAATCCGTCATTGTATTTCTCAATAGCAATATCTAAATACTTATCTCCTGCCATACGTGATAAAGGTTCTGCAATTTCTAATAATCTTTCCTCTAATTGTAAATCTAATTGCATAAAATATCATTCTCCTTTGTTTAGTTTTATTATTTATGTATTTATTATTACTATTGTTATTTTACACAATTATATTTACATTGTCAAGATATATTTTAAATAATTTTAAACTTCTTAAACAACACCATCATTAATTTTCTTTCCAAATTTGCTTGCTGTTCTTATACTATCATCATCTTCAATAAACACATTAAATTTACCTTCAATTGCTTGTGCTTCTGCTAATTTTCTTTGGTATCTTTTTATAATTCCATTCTCACAACTATTTTCATAATACAAGTGATAAATTCTATTCTCTAATATACTATTACTCCTATATCCACGACTATTACTTTGTAAAACAGTTTCGTACATATAACTTGGCATATAGTTTATATATGTAGGTATATAAGTTAAATTTAATCCTACTTCAACTAACTTAGGATTGGTTATTAATACTTGAAAATCATCTTTCTTTTTCTCTAATAAATCTTTCCTATCATACGTTGCAACAGTTGTTTTTAATATAAATGTTTTAATATTATTTTTTGTAAGTAAATTTTCTATCCTTTTTGCAATAGTATCACCTTGCATATATTCTCCACCATTATTAAAATCAACGTATATACAACATTTTCTACCTTCAGATACATTTTGTTTTATAATATCTAATAATGCTTGTTCTTTTGGTAGTATAATATCATTAATACATTTTGGTTGTATAATATTTGTAACATCTTTACCTTCTATTATAATACTATTCCAATCAAAAGGATTATTAATATAATGTTTTACAATTGAATCTTCATACATTTTCGCATTAAATGCGTTTGCTGATTTTATATCGTCCCATAGTCTTCTTTCATTTATTTCCATTTCTTCTGTTTGTTTTATAGGAATATAATATTTATTTAATTCTGGCAAATCTTTTTCTAGATCATCAAGTGTTGCAAATATATAATTTTCTGCTAAATATTTACTGAAAACTATAGGATTTATTCCTTCTACCTCACGATAATCACTATCTTTAACTTCACTTCTCCCATAACGATAATATTCTCCATCTTTTTTCTTACTTATTGCCATTAATGTTCCATAATTTTTTATAAATTGCTTTATATCTATTACTTCGTTTGCTTTAAGTTTATTAGATAATAACCCTAATAGTAAATTATGATAACTTGAACTATATCCTGAGTTTGAACTTCCACTAAGCAATAATATTTTCTTAGAATAATTAAACAATGTTCTAGTTGAGTTTCCGATAATACTTTCGCTATTTCTATCCTTATGCGATTCATCGATCACGATACTATTAAAATGAATATTTTTTGTTTTAATAAATCTAATCATACTACTTTTCTTAGTTTTATCATATGTATTTTGCCATAATACTGCATCACAATTAAAACATTTATAATTTGATTTCTTAGGATTACCTTGAAAATCTTTATCAGTAAAAAATACATCTTCTTTTTTTCTTAATTCATTTCTTAATGGTACTCCACAATCAGGACAACATGCAATAGTGATTTTTTCTTTAACTTCTTTTATTTCTTTTCTAGTATAATAATAACTACTATTTTCTACTTCTTTTTTATGTTTAATCACTCTTGTTTTAATGTTAACTCCTGATATTTTCTTTGCATCAAGTTTAAATGTTTCTTTGCCTACAAGAAAATATGTTGGTCTATCAAATATTAATTTATTCTTATTGTATATATTAATAAATTCAGATGTCTTTTTAATAATATGTATATCTACTTTATCACCTATACTATTTTTTATTTCATCCTTCCATTGAGTTAATGTAATAGCAGGTGCAACAATTAATGTAGTATAATTATTTTTCTTTTCAAATAAGTGACAATGATTTATCTTTGTTGAAACTAATGATTTTCCAAAACCCATTTCACAAGCTAAATATACGAATCTACTTTTCTTCAGCACTTCTAATCCTGCTTGAATAACAGGTACTTGCCCATCAAAAGGTTTTAATTTTCCTTCAAATATCTTAGGATTAATATTATTCTTATCATACAACACCTTGATATTTTTCTTCAATTTTTCTTTAATTTGTTTTAAAAATGTGAATATATAACTTTCTATACTATCTATTTCATCCCAATCAAAATCATCTTCATATCCTTCTAATTTTAAATTATTTAACTTCTCCTTAAACCAAGATACATTAATTTTATATACCTTTAACTCTTCAAACATAGGTTTATTTGTATAAACAGTACATTCAGTAACACAACCATAACTACTATATTTATATTTAGCTTGTTCAATTTCATCTTTATCTAATATTATTTTTACAATTTCACTTGTAACAGGTAAATAATGAATATTTCTTAGATACTTAGTAATAATCTCACTCTTACTTTCATTATTCCAATTAATACAATATTGATTTATTTTAGTATTGTAAATAACTGTATGAGTTAAATTATTCTCCATTCTATCAGACTTATATCTATAATGATTCTCTCTACCATATAATACTTTAACAAAGTTAATATTCTCTCTATCTCTTAATGATACTGAATTACTATATGATTGAGCAATTAAATCTGCACATACTTTTTTATTTTTAATATTTATATCACATAATGAAATTAATATTGGTTCATTTTCATCTAAAATAATTAAATCAGAATTGCAATTAATTTTATTTTTACCATCTGTTTGTATGTATGGAATCATTTATTCTGATCCTCCGAGTTCTTTAATCTTTAGTTCACCATTCTCTGAACATAATATATTTAAATAAGGTAGACTCATTTTAATTATTTTAGTTTCTGTAATCTTTTCTCCATTATCATCTTTATAAGTATTTACTTCCTTTCTTTCTACTTTTTTTGTTCCACCTATAACAACATGTTTTCCTTTCCCATCTAAATCAATATCTCCATTTACCATACCAGATGCCAATATGTTTGCTATTTCACCTGGTTTTGGTGGTTTAGGGATAGTTAACTTTTCTTCACCTAAATTCTTTAATTCAGTAATATCTTTTACCCATTTCCATACATTGTCATTTTTACTTATATAATTTTCAGATATTTGAACATATTGATTATTTTCTTTTGCTGTTTCATAATCAATGTAAGGATAATTTATCATTCTATATGTATCGTACATATTTAATTCAAACTCTGGTTCAGATTCAATTATTCTTTTTATATCATTATAATGTTTTTGATAATCCATTGCATCTGTGACATTGCTTAAATTAAATGGATTATTTTTTAATCTACCAATGAAAATATATTGTTTGTATTTTGCATATTCTTCTGTATTTACTTTATATATTGCATTTTTGAGGATGTCAAAATGTTGACAGATTACATCTAAACTGTCAAGGAAATCATCTTTACGGATAACAAATACCATATAACCTGTTTTGTAATCTTTAGATGGTTTCGGATTGTATAAAATACCTTTATCTAAAACCATAGAGAGATAAAATTTCACATTCCTCAAGCCGTTTACTTGTGAGCCGTATGGAGGGTTGAATAAAATCAAAGAACAACTAGAATTTCCTAAACTCAATTCTTCAAATGACATATTATATTTTTCATCGATATTTGAATTATTTTTTACAACATCGAATCTATTACTTTCTAGTTCATTACCAATTAAAAATATATCACCACTATAATTACTTTTAGGTATGAATGATTTAAACACGTCTAAGAAATTTCCTTCACCACAAAAAGGATCGCAAATTATAATAGGAAAATTTTCTTTCCTATTATTATAACTATCACTTCCAAATCTAATTGTAAAGTATTCCTTAATTAAATCATATTTTTCTTCTTTTAACCATTTGTCAAAAATAACAAATCTCATGGCAACATTATTATCTAAACTTTGTAAATACAATTGATTGTATTCTTCTTTCCCAAATAAACGTTCTTTTAAATATCTTTCTTTTATATAATCTAATTGTAAATCACCTAGTAAACCTAATAATCTATATGTTTCGTATTCTTGTGTTGGATAAAATTGTAATTTACCTTCTGCTGCTAAACTATTGCCCAATATTAAACACCTCTAATTTTAAATTATAAACTACTCACCATAAATAATTTTCCTATGATAATTAATCCAATCTTGATTCTCTAATTTCTTTTTAACTACAATATCAAAATACTCTTTTCTCATTTCTTGTAAAGTAAATTTCTCAATTTTCTTTTTCTTTAAACTCTTATTAACCATCTTAATAATATCCGTATTATTCATAGGATATAGTTTAATCAATCTTTCCTTCTCTGCTTTTTCTTCTTCTTCCTCTAATCTCTCTTTTTCTAATTCTAATCTTATTCTTTCTTCTTCAATTTCATCTACTACATTATTCAAATCAATACTTAACTTATCCCATTTAGTTTCCATATGTGCAGGTATAATTACTTCAGGTATAATTACTTCTTTTAATTCAAAAAATTCATATGGTTCATAGTCATAATTATAATCTGTAAAGTAACTTCCATTTCTTTGAACAGAACGTGATACACCAAAATTGAATAATCTTATTTCTTTATAATTTTCATCCATCTCAATTAATTGTCCTTGCTCGATTCTATATTGATATTTACCTTGATCATCCCATTCTTCATCACCAATTTCTTTAAAACCATAAATTTTATTATTGTATGTATATTCAAATTCCTCAAAATCTTGCTTGCCTAATTTTTTAACTATCTTTGAAATTAAATTAATATCCATGTTTTTATTTTCTCCTTTTATTATATTTATCATATCTACTATATATTCTTTACTGCTCTTTCAATTGCTTCATTAAATCCACAACCACCATTATAATACCTAACCTCAAAATTTATCGTTTCGTTTTCTTCTTCATTTGCATTAAAAATGTCACCATCAGAATCAATGGATTCTCTACACATCGAATATAGCATATCATTATATACGTAGTATTCATTGTAAAATTCATCTAGTAACATTTCTGCATATGAATCATAATAATCAGGCAAAATTACTTCTTGTAACATTTTTTCTTCTAATAATTTTTTACATTGTTCTTCAAGTGATTCATTTTCTAATCTTTCTACTTTAGTTAAAGTGCCTTTGTAATGCTCCCAATAACTCATAATTTTATTCTCCTTCTTATTATATTTTAAAATCATGACCAAATATTGCATTTATTCAAATATTTCTATTTGATTTATTAGAATTAAAATTAACTCTAATTGGATGTAAACATACACCCTCTATACCATTGCTAAAAGCATTTGGCATTGCTTTTTTAATTATTTGATAACTACCATTTAAGTCTGCATTAATTTTTATTCCTTTATTACTGATAAATAAACCTCTATATTTTCTTCTGCTTTTATCATAATTCTTTTTAACAGGTTCTTCGCTATCAAGAAAAGAAGTGCCACTTGTATATGATTCTTCTGTTAATATAAAGTTAATAGCATTATTTTGACATTTATATTTTAATTGATTAATAAATATTTTATAAGGTATTTGCACAAAATTTTGATTAACTTTTTTGGATAAATCACTATTTTGTTTCCATTTGCTATTATATCCAATTATTACAGTATTAATATTATTTTCCATACACCAATTAACAATATATTTACTTGATTTATGTATATAATCTTTTATTTTATTATTGCGTTTCATAGTTAATTTATCTAACTTATTACTCCAATTCTTATTATGTTTTGTTTTCAAATCTGATTGAAATTTTGCTTTCTTTTTATTGTAATATTGATTCATAGATTTTAATGGTTTGCCATTGATAATAAAAGATTTTAAACATATATTATTAGATACTGTTGCAAGATTATTAACGCCTATATCAATCCCTGCAATTCTTTGGTTATATTGATTAGTTTCAGGAAGATTTATTTCATATACTATTTCCATAATATAATCAATACCCTTGGGAATAAATCTAATTTGCATTAGTTTATCTTTAATATTAGTTTTAAACATTTTATTAAGAGATTTTAATGGTTGCCAACTAAATCTGATATATCCATCCAATATTTTAAATTGAACATTAGTTATAATCACTGGGATTCTACTTTTTTCTTTATCTTTATATTTTGGAAGTTTAGGTTTTCCTAGATACTTTTCAGGATTTTTACTCCACCCTTTAATTCCTGCAAAAAATGACTTCCAGTTTTGGTCAAGTACGACCAGTGTTTGCTGTGCTGCTTGTGATCCATATTTTTTAAATGATTCGTGTGTTTTTAAAATCTTTTTTAAATCATAATAATTTATATACTTTTTATTATTAATAAATTCTTGTCTTATATAATAATTAGCATAATTATATAAATTTTTTGATTTAAAACTTAAATCATCAATAACTTTCCACGCATGACTTTTATTTTTAATTCTATGACTTTCAACTCTATTTGCTTTTATAAAATAATCCCCTCATTTATAATAAAATTTTACTACATATAGTAGTATTAATTTATTTTAACTACTATATGTAGTATGTAAAATTTAAAATTGTATACTATATGTAGTTTTATATTATTTTAATCTTCTTCATTATTCCATTCTTCTAATAATTCAAATGCCTCACTATAACCAGACCAATTATCCACTCCTGAACATTTAAGTGCTTCTAAGAAATTACTATCTTCTAATAATTTATTGTATTCTTTTTGTGTAATAGTTACCATTTTTTCTTTACTCATAATAATTCTCCTTTTATATATGTAATATTAAAATTTCAAATGCCATGCTTTCATTGCTCCACTTAATGCACCATTATCACCAAACATCAAATAACCACAAAACATGATAAAAGCAGTAGTTACAATGTGACTTACTTCAATTTTTCCTACAACCTTAGTGTTTAATAAGTTTGACATTTTATTACTTTTTAACATAATAATTTAATCTCCTTTAATTTAAATTTTTTTTTACTTTTTAATTTAAAATCATCCTCATTTAAATAAGAATACTCAATTAAAAATTCCTTCAACATTAATCTCACATTTTCAACACTATCAAATCTTCCTGCATCAAAAATAGGTATTTTATATTCTGTTGCTATTCTAATTGCCTGACCAGTTCCACCTTTCCCTTTGCCTTTTTCAGTCCAACATATTACGAATTTAGAAGGAGTGTTTAAATCCCATCCTAAAACTTGGTGACTATTACGTGCTTGAAGTTTTTGAGCACCTTGTTTTAAATTATGCCAATAAGGATGGAATCTCTTTGCGATTTCAAATGCCCTTTCATCATTAACAATTAATTTAGAATCTGAGCCTTCAAAATTTCTCCAAGGTAAAAATATTTCTTTCTTACCATTTGCTTTATCACACCCATTTTCAAAATAGGTATCCGATCCTGGAGCATGTCCAGAACGCAGGATAAAATTCTTTTTTGCTAGAAAATATCCTGCCTTTTCAAATAATTTTAATATTTCAGTAGGTGTTTCTCTTGAACCAATTCCTGCATAATAGTTTGAGTTTATAATTATTCCTCCTTTCCATTATAATATATTTTAATACCCAAACAATCTCCTAACTAATAAAACCAATATAGCAGAATCAAAAATTAAATGATACAATCTACCAAAACCAAATTTATTTACTATTTTACCTTCACCTATTTGCCTAATTAAATTTATCAATGATTTAATATTTAATAATATTCCTATTACAGTGCCAATATATAATATAGGAATATTTAGTTTTACTACTGCCCAAACATCAAATATAAAAGAAAATATTACAATTAGTATAATCATTATTAATAAAATACCTTTATATTCTTCTGGAGTTTGTTTTGATTTAGTTGCTTCTTCATTAATATCAAATGTCTTATTTGTAAATAATGTTTTTAGTTCAATTAAAACGAATAACGAAAACACTGTTAATAAAATAATATTACTCATAAATTATTTTCTCCTTTTCTCTTTTAATATTTTATTTTATTATTTATCTTCTATCAATTTCAAAGTTTCTTCATCTAATGTTTTTATTCTACTTGTAACATAACTTGATTTTAAATAATAAGTAATCATATTTCTCTTTTTATTTATTTCTTTAATTTTATACAATAAATTACCATTATATTTTCTTGCATCACTTAATCCATCACACTCAATAGTGTATAACTGTTTCTTTAATTCACAAATTGCCTTTAATTTATTCTCAAAATCAGTATCATTTTCTAATTTAATCATATGTTTTGCTGTGGCATTTATTTGATTCTTTAAATTATAATATTTATCTTTAATTTCTTGGGAATAATCTGACCGTTTTACTGATTTTATATTACTTTTAATTTCTTCTATTTCTAAATCTAGTTTTGCATTAATTAAATTTTCTGCTTCAAATCTCTCATGCAAATAAAATAAACTCTTAATATCAACATTATAAAGTGAACATGGTAAACCATCTAAATGTAATATATCGTATGATTCATTATTTCTAGAAATTATTATACTATACTTTAGCATATCATTTTGATTATGTATTACTATTTGTCCTAATTCCATATTGCTATTTCTCCTTTTATTTTAATACTCAAATATTTCATCTTCTGTAGTCCCATAAACCCATGTACCAACTTTTGATATACTTTCTACATTGACTTCAATAACTTTATAATAATATACTAGTTTATCTTTGATGTATTCTTCTGCCATTTCTTTTGTGGGTAATAAACATTGACCATTTAAATCATGATTCATATTCTCTGTTTTAAAGTTCCAGTAGTATCCTTCTTCTGTACTATCAACAATAGCATACATATTTAAGTTTGACATACTCATTCTCCTTTTTATTTTAATATTTTTTAATTTATCAAAAGCATTATTTATTTCCTTTAACTTTACTCCATTGTTTTTTATAAAAATTAGGATAATATACTTTTGCTAACTTTTTATGTTGTTTATTAACTACATTAATATCTTTTGTATTAAGTGGTAATTCTAATATTTCAAATTTTTTATTTATTTCAAAATATTTATTTTTATTTATTGTAGATATTATAAATACTGAGATAAAATGAATTGCAAATATTGTTACCCACAATCTAAAAAGATTAATAACATCAATAAATAACATTCCTACAATTATAGCACAAATAAAATCTAAAAAACAAAATAAATTAATTTCTAAATAATTATTATAAATAAATTTAACTCTATCATTGTAATTAAGATATAAATAACTTAGCCAAAATTCTAACAATGTCATTGAATTATTCCCTTTAATTAAATTTAATAAATATCATCACCAATCATTAAATTTAACCTAACTTTTTACCACATTGATGACAATAATTAATTTCTACACTATTAATCTCATTTTTAAAATGTTCTATTACAAGATAATACTTATTATTCTCTTTATCAT
>Ga0209319_1002193_pt1 | contig 13015 bp, 15 predicted proteins | sample RifGroE2_FD_184000 | JGI IMG/M metagenome (GOLD analysis project Ga0209319, IMG submission 184000) | Groundwater microbial communities from Rifle, Colorado - Groundwater E2 (SPAdes) (version 2) | ecosystem: Environmental > Aquatic > Deep subsurface > Groundwater | place: Rifle, Colorado, United...
GAATGCGGCAAACTCCCCCGGGTGCTCCCGGGGTCAAACAGTGCCGCATTCTCCTTGGCCTCCGTTCGAATTCTGACTGAATTTTTTCAAGTTCGCAGAGGGAATACAATAGAATGCATTATGCTTACGTAGTCGCCAGAATAAAAACCACGGCCTTTAGCCGTGATATTTTATTTATTCTCTTATTTTGTATTTCTCAATAGTAAATACCAATAATTATTGCTTTCCACAAAATGCAGATCGATGAATTCAAACTCATTAAATACTTTTAAAATTTCAGCTTTGATAAAAAAATGATGGACTTCTCCTTTATCATCTCCACCGTTGGAAATATAAGTATTCGGCTCCAACCTCTCTCCCATCCTGTGCTTATTGCCTTTTACCGGCTGTAGAGTAATGAAAATCAATCCTTTATTCTTTACTACTCTGCCGATTTCATTGATCGTCTGCTTGATTTCTTGAAGCCGATCATGAAAAATCGTCTGAGTGGATACTAAAGCGTCAAAAGAATCAGTCAGAAAAGGAATCTTTTTCATATCAGCCACCAGATATTCTATTTCCCCGCCTTCATTCCTTGCTTGCTTGATCGCGGCCTTGGAAATATCCATCCCGACCACTGCGAAACCTTTTGACGATAAAAAACGGCAATTCCTGCCACTGCCACAGCCAAGATCTAAAATCTTTTTTACTTTTTCTTTTTTAAAAACCTTTACCAATTCAACAATATCACTGTCAGGTTTTGAATAATCAAACATAGTCTTGCCAAAAGTTTTTATGATTTTTTCTTCATTGTAAAATTTGTCCCAGATTTTATTTGTTGAAACATTCATAACACTAATACAATAATTTACTTTTTCTTAATTCCCCACTGCCAGGATGGTTTTTCTCCCTTCTTATACGCAATCCTGATAAATGTTACTGTAAGCAATATAAATGGCAGTAAAAAGGTAAAAACTATTTCGCGATTTTCAGATGATTCGTCAATGGTCAAGGCAAATAATATTATCAATCCGATGTAGACAACTGTAATAAGCAAACCCTGCCAAGTGGCAGGAGTCCACCCCCAGCCATACAACTTTCTCTTAAACCAATACCCATTCGGGTTATCCTTCAAATACTCAACATAGTTTTTAAATAAATTCATGTGGTGTAATTTATAAAATAAGTTAATAAAAAACAGAAGAATAATTTAATCTATTTATTTTTCAATCACGATAAATTCGCCTTCTTTCAGCGCATGGATCGGCAATGATATGTCACCGTATTCAACAAGCTCCTCACAGCCCTTTCGCCAATTTATCGGCCCTCTTGAATCATCGTTGCCGTAATCAGATTCGTAATGAGCAATAAACTTGATCGGCAAGATTCCTAAACCATCAAAACACTTTCGCCAGTCACAAGTCCAAAAATGTTTTACTAATGCATTCGTGGCGGCAGAACTGGTAGCGACAACTTTACCTTTCCATATTTCAGACAAATTATATTGGCTCAGCCAATACATAGCCAAATGATCGTCGCCGCCAAAAATAATAACGGCGTCATTGTTTTTTATCTGCTCAATAAATTTATCCGGAAATGCCAATTCAAATGTTGGCACTATATCAATGGCCAATTCAGAAAAATGTTTTTTATATGTTTCAAATTTTTCTTCCCAAACTTCTCTTTTTTCAGCAAAAAAACAAAATAAAATCCTTGGAGCATCCCCCAAGCCTTTAACAATCTCATTAAAAAATAATCTAGATTTTTCCGGCTCATTTCTTAATCCACCAGAATTTAAAATGTATTTTGTCATTTTATTAACAAGAATTAATAATCATCTTCGTCTCGATTGCTTATTGTGCAGGCTCAGGTTAAGTATCCGCGAATTACAATGATCTGAAGATTTGAATAAAAACCCTCAGTTAATGATTAGTTAGTTAAAAAATTTTTATTTTTGCCATCATCAACAATTGATTCCAACTCTTTTAGATATTCTTCGCATATAGAAATAACATCTTCGTCGCCCTCCCAATTCTCAAAACTATATTTACTGGTAATTATTCCTTTATCAACAGCACCTTGAATTGGTTGAAAACTACTAGTAAATTGACCTTTAACGTTACCGTCTTTATCTTTAAGTACGCTAGTAAGAAATTCACCAATATGTATAGTTTCTGATAATCTTAATTTTATATCTCGTTTAAGCGTAAGTGGTTCTTCATGAATATTAATATCTCTTTTATCTTTTAAAAACCCAACGACTCTATTTTTACTTACTTGATCTGAATACCATTTTTCACCACCTTTTTTAGTTCTAGCTTCATTTAAGGCAAACTGTAAAACCGAACGAGAAGATGACAAAAAAGCACTTAGACTGAACTTAAGATTCATTCTATTTTCCTTCTCTTTTACCATTTGTAAGTAGAAGTATTTTGCCTCTTGAATTTTGTCTAGTTCATTCATTTAAAGAAATTAGACACTCGAGTCACTCCAATAATTTATTTTTTTGCGGAGGAGAAAGGATTCGAACGGGGTCGGAAAGCCCCTCAACATCAGTAATTCACCTCAATAGATTTTAATAATAAATTAAATTATAAAATATACTGCAGGAGCAGTTTATTTTAATGTGCGGGCTAGGTGAGTTAAGTACCCCACCACTCCAATGTCCATGGGCTTATTTAAGGGTCTTGGGCTGGGGTAAAATTAAGTACTAGAGTCGGGGTCTAAAAAGGTGAAATGAGACAAATGAGACACAATTAGGGAGTTTTAAAACTGTCTCAGTTCATGCAGTAATTTTATGTTTTTATCTAATCTAAGTCAATCTATTAACAGCTTTTACCTCTTTAAAGAATAAAGACGTGTCTCACCAGTATCTTGATCATAAACTAGATTTTCAGACCTCCTTCTCTCAGTTATAGTCGAGTATTCATCAAGATTGCAAACTTCAAGCGATCTTAAAGCACGGCCAGCATATTCAAACGTCCTTCGTAGGTAAACAATAAATGACCCTGAATAACGATAACGACGGATACACCGCTCAATGTTTTCTTCGATTCTGTCATTATAACCACGCCAATGTGTAAGGTTGCGACTCTCAATCCATTGATCAATCAGGTGTTTTGAAAATGTTATTGCTTTTTGTCTGGCTACTAAGTTTCCTTGCTGGGCCGTGCGGACTAATCTAATACTAATGCGATCGCAAATTTGTAGATCCGCTTTATCTGCTTGAATCAAAAAGGTATATAACTTATTTTTATACTTGTCCAAAATAACTTCGACTTCAGCCACATTTTCGTACTGATTCACTTCCTTATTTCTTTTTATACCTTTTAACCACAACTTCTGATGAGTATGGTCTAAACCACTAACAACCAAATCCCAATCAGTATCGCCTAGTTCCGTTTTGATATTTTCGACAATGAAATTATATGACTTGCGAACGCAATTTTTGACCCAGGAAGGATTAATGGTTAAAGGTCGCCTTTTTAGAATTGATCTATTCAAATTTTTAATTGCCTTATCGTAATTCATTGTCATTTCTATGGCAAGGGAATATTTTGATTAATCAAATCGGATTTTAATCGTTTAATACCCCTAAAAGCAGTCGGATGGCATCGCCTAATTTGATCCTTTTTGGAACATAGGCACGGTATATGACCATCGATATCTTTGGATGTTAAAATTCTTTTTATATCTGGCCAATCCAAACCTTTAGATAGCTTGTCCAGACATTCTTTCGCCATAGATTGGTCGGCAATAAAATAATATGATTCAAGCAAGCCAACTGCACCGTGAGAATAGTCGTTCCATGGCCACTTTCCCTCAAGTGAATAAAAGGCTTGACCATACAAAAATGGCACTATAAGATGTTCAAAAAATTTAATAAAATTAAACTCTGGCAATAAAAATTCCTCCTCTTCAAATGGGCTACACAAACAAGCCGTACCATCATTCATATTTATATGACGTTCAGCATCTCGATCCAAGTTCGCAATAGAAAGAGCAGGCAAATTTGAAAATGTCTTGATAGCCCTGGGCTTTATATGAATTTCAAATTCAGCCAAAAGGCGAACTCCACCAACGTCATCAACGGTATCTGTTTCGATTAGCAAAAATTTATTGCTTTCAAAATTATAAGTTGCTATGAACTTAATTGAGCCAGCAACCTCATCATTACTTACCGTTAAAGTCGGGAATTTATCCTGCAGCCATCGTGCGTCCTTGCTTGTCAACATATTAGCAGCAACTCCATGGCGCACGAGGTGTTAGCCCAGATGAATTAATAGTCGCAGAAGAAACCAAGGTCTGTTTAGGATTCTCATTAAATGCTTTTTGCCAAACATCCACATCATTAGATGCATTTAGCTGATTAAACGCCAATTCTGCCTTAAACGCAACCTGAGCTTTTTGTACTGGATCAACTTGCTGTGAAACTATGTTGTTTGAATTTGCGGGGTCAATTAACTGTTTTGATTTGAAATCATCCTTCATAGCTTCAAGCACCCTCAAGAACGATTCAGATAAATTATTCTTATTATTGGCACCTTTTAAAGTTTCTACAACAAACATCTCTAAAACAAAAGTTTTTATCTCTAGCGCATTTCTGTGGCACCATATTTTTGCCAATCTAATAACTGGCACACATCCACTTCCTACTATGTAGTTAATATGAGTTTTTAAATTTGTTTGCAAACGATCCTTGTCGCCGTGAGCCAAATATATAAAAACATCTTTTGTATTCTCAATAAACCTGCCTGGCACCACGTCGATATGGTAGCTTGCTGGTGCTAAAACACCATTCAGGTTTATTATTCGTTCGGCCGAAGCCTTTGCTGTGATTTGGTAATTTTTTGCAAGATGGTTTGTCACATCCTGTCTAATTTCTTTTAGACTACGTTGGTCACTGCTTGGAAAATAACAAACAATGTCCAAGTCGTAATTGTCCCTGATCATCGTTCCTTTTTCGTAAGATCCGGCGTACTTAATTACTGGATCATCACCAAACTCTTTCTGAAGGTAGCCAGCCACTTCCATTTTATGTGCCTGAAGTGAATTCACTTGTACTGGTAAAAGATCCTGTGATGACAGCAGATCTTCCAAAAATTTATCTATGGTTGCCATATTATTTAGTTAATTTTTAAGATTGGCTTAAAGCCAGTTGAATCATAGTCGTAAACCAATACTTTAGGATCAGCCTTTGGAAGCAATTCTCTTCCACAACTTACAGCCACTGAAACAGGAATCGCTGGAAACAAATTTATTTCGCAATCATTGCCATGTCTCTTACGTATTTCGGCCAAAAGCTCTCTATAGATTTTAGCAAATTCCATAAGCTGCGAACGGAACTGCAAATAATCTCGATTGGGGTTATCTATCGTTATTTCATAATAAGGAGTATTTTTTAAAACTGCTTCAACTTCGCAACGATTAACTTTACCACTAAGGGATAGCACGAGTACAACTTTTTTTGAGCGCTTTGATGTATTAAATTTTGCAACCTTGTAATCGAATGCATATCGCTTTGGCTCAGTCTTCCATTTCCAGTCATCACTGTTCCGGTGCTTCTGATATATTTCTACTCGTCGGCTTCCACCTATGCAATTACCAAGGCACATCAACATAGGAATCGGACCTATGGCGAAAACTGACAGATGGCTTACTCTTTTATGGTCGTTACCAATGATTAAGCCATGTTTTATACTTGAAGAAATTTCCCTGGCAAACTCTTGCCAATATTGTTTTCTAGCTGACTCCATCCTGTTCGTAAAATCCAGCAGCACTCCTTTTTCGTCAGAGGGAAACCAAGGGAATATAGCTTCGTATGCCTGGGTTGGCGTGATCTCCATCTTACGATCTTTTATATTTGCTATAAACCTTAACACGGTTGTGCCCATATCAGGGCCAATTCCTGTTTGAATTTTGATTCGATTCTCATGTTCAGCTTTATAATAACGCAAAAAATCGAGTGTATAGTTGCTTTTATGTTTACCGTCAATTAGTTTTGAATGGTCAAGACAAACCAACATTAAATTTGAGAAACTTGAAACAAGTTTGGGCGAAAGTTTTTTATCACCGCGTGGTCCATCTGGACTAGCCGCAACCAGATGAGCCATGTGTGCAAAATTATCTTCCTTTAAAGTCAGACCGTCTCGCCAAACATACTTATTACACCCGGGAAATTCGCAGCGCCCGCCTGACAAAACCCATAGTTTCAGTTTTACATCTTCTGGTATTTTTGGTCTTTTTTGCTTCATGCTGATGTTTATGCAAGATCTGCAGGCAATACAGCCTTAACAAGACCTTGAATTTTAAAATCATTGGTTAATATAATTGGTTTGTGCATCTGATTTGATGACTTAGGCCTAAGTATAACGGCCTGATCAGTCTGCTCAAAAATTTTCACAGTCGCTTCGTTGTCTATAAGGGCGACTACCTTGTCGCCGTTTTCAGCAGTTTCTTGCTGTTGAATCAGTAAAATGTTCCCGTCATTAATGCCTGCCAAATTCATCGAGTCACCCTTGGCTCTAAGTAAATAGTATCGGTGTGACGGTTTTGCGAGGTGGATTGAAATAGGCACCATGGCCTCAATATTTTCTTCGGCCAAAATTGGAGTGCCGCATGCCACAGCACCTATTAAGGGAATCTCGATTGTTTGTGCTCTGGCCGGGTCATATATCAAATCTTTAATGATTTGCAAGCTATCATCCGCCTTTCTTTTAATAAATCCATTAACTATCAAACTAGCAACCAGCAAGGAGGCTGATCGGGGCGAACTGTAACCCAACTCTGTCATAATTTCGCGCAATGAAGGAGATTTACCCTTATGGACAATTGAATTACGGATGAAGCGTAAGGCTTCGGCTTCTTTTGAAGATAGGCTTGTTTTAGTCATATTATTCACCAGTATACAGCTTGTTTAATATTACTGTCAATGTTATTATTCCAATATGACCAACAAAAAAGATAAAAAAATAGCCCAACCCCCTATCAACCCCCGAAAGTTGCTTACTTTGAGTGGCTTCATAAGCTATTGCTCAGAAAACGGATTAAAAACAAGCTTGGAGCAGCTAGAAAAATTACACAAGGATGGCTTATTCTGTCCTGCTCTAAAAATCTACAGAGGAATCGCCCCCGAAAGAAAAATCTTGGCAACCGTTAACAGTACGGAAGGCTGGTATTTTGTTAGCCCAAAAGATGTTAAAAAATTTAAGCCTCAAAAAGTTGAGTCTAAAATATATTATTCGTCTTGCGGATTTTTTATGTCAGGAGATGATTGGCTTGATTATTACAAGAATAACAAAATGATCGAATATCCCGCCAGTCAGGCGTTTAAACCTTGGGCTGGCATGACGGTTGACTACCACACGACCAATACTAAACAGATTGGCAAATCCTATGATTATTTTTACGACAAGAACCAATTGCTGACATTAAAAATGGTAAGCAAATATCTAGGTATGTGGGAAATGATGAACGGCACCGAAAAGGAAAAATTTAGAATCACAATTTCGGGGAGAGTTGAAAAATATTACCAGTTCTTAAATTTATACTACCAGGTGGAAAAATTTTATTACAAGGTGGTTGCGCATAAATCTAAACATTTAAAAAATTTTAAAACTGATGATACTAAGCGAAGCGATATTATTGAAGAAATTGATTTTGCTTTAAAGCCGATTTATAAGCATGATGCACAAAAAATCCTAGATGAGTTTAAAGTTGATGTGGAATACATTAAAGAGTGGCGATTATTTCTTGCCGAACACAGTCTTCTTAACGAGATTTACCGTTCCAGTTCTATAAGGCAGGCCTATATAAAGGCAGTAGACGCTAACCAATTATTAAACGCCGAAGACATCAACCTAATGATTTTTATGATGAACTTTTTCCTTAATGTTTTGACTGGCGAACGAAAACAGGTTAAAGAGATAATTGGCAATCTTGCATATAGATGTTGCGTTATTTGTAGCAATAGTTTTATCGCTAAAAAAGAGACGCAAATAACCTGCGGAAACCCGAGTTGCATAACAGAGAATAAAAACAGAACTAAACGCTTGGCGAGAAAACAAAAATAATTATCCACAGCGGAACTCAAACGGAACTCAGTAATACGATTTTTTACATAGGCTACCATGAAAATGGTAGTTTTTATTATTAAACAAAAGCCTATGTCCAAAAAACTAGAATGGCGCACTGAGAAACGTTCAGTCGCCGAGCTCGTACCCAACGATAAAAATCCTCGGGTTATGAGTGAAAAACAAATCGAAGACTTAAAAAGAAGCTTACAAAAATTCAATCTTGTAGAGATTCCTGTGATCGATACCGAGAACAAAGTACTTGCAGGACACCAGAGATTAATGGTGCTCAAGATTCTGGGTCGAGAAAACGAGCTAATCGAAGTTAGGGTGCCAAACCGTAAACTCAGCCAGAAAGAATATGACCAGTACCTGCTCACAAGCAATCGTGTCCATGGCGATTGGGACTGGGGCAAGTTGGCAGAAAATTTCAATCTTGACTTGCTAGTCGAAAGCGGCTTTGACGATACTGACTTGTCTCACCTCTTTGACGACCTAACGGTTGAAGATGATGAATTCGACATTGAAAAAGAGTTAGAGAAAATTAAGAAGCCCAAAACTAAATTCGGCGAGATTTACCAGCTTGGCGAACATAAGATAATTTGTGCCGATAGCACCGACCCAGAGACTGTCAAAAAGCTCTTGGGTAGCAGTAAAGTCGACATGATCTATCAAGACCCGCCATATAACATTGGCCTTTCTTACAACAAAGGCGTTGGTGGTAAAAAGAATTACGGCGGAACAGTAAATGATTCCAAAAGTGATAGTGAATTTAAAGATTTTTTAAAGTCCGCTCTGGCTAATGGACTATCAGCTTGCAAATCAAACGTTCACATTTTCACTTACTGCGATCAAAAATATATTTGGCTTCTGCAAACTCTCTACCAAGAACTAAACATCACTAATAAGCGCGTGGCTCTCTGGATAAAGAATAATAGCGTACCGACACCCCAAGTAGCATTCAATAAACAATACGAACCATGCGTTTATGGCACGGTTGGCAACCCCTATCTTTCAGATAAGGTTCTTAATCTTTCGGAGATCATTAACAAGGAAATCGGTACTGGCAATCGTACAATCGAGGATATATATGACATCCTAGATATTTGGCTGGTCAAACGTATCAATGGCACTGAATATCAACACCCCACCGAAAAGCCGCCCGCTCTTCACGAAAAACCCTTACGACGCTGTACTAAGCCAGGCGATTTAATTTTAGATCTATTCGCTGGCTCAGGTAGTTTAATGATTGCCTGCGAACAATTAAAAAGGTCTGCGTACATGGTCGAACGTGAACCAATTTTTGTTGATTTAATAATTTGCCGATATGAAAAACTTACAGGCTGCAAAGCCAAAAAAATCAATTAAAGCTGGCCAAATTTGGCATCTGGGCGATCATCGTCTCGCCTGCGGTAGCTCATTAGATGCCGAATTGGTTAATAGACTAATTGGCAACCTTAAAATTAATGCCATTATCTCAGATCCGCCATATGGCGTGAGTGTAGTTGAGGCCAAAGAAGGTTTTTCTCAATTGAAAGTTAATAAGAAAATTCTAAATGATAATATTTCATCGGAAAAAGATTACTGCACTTTTAGCAAAGAGTGGCTATGTCTAGTCACGCCGCACCTTACAAAGAAAAACAGTATATACATTTTTAACTCCGATAAGATGCTCTTCGCCCTAAAACAAGCGCTCGATGAGTTGGGAATATATTTTTCCCAATTAATAATCTGGGTGAAAAATCACGCCGTCATAGGACGCAAAGACTATTTACCACAACATGAACTGATATTATTCGGGTGGTTCGGCACCCATTTATTCAGACGAAGCAAAGACAAGTCGGTGCTCTTCTACCCTAAGCCAAATAAAAGCAACATGCATCCCACGACCAAGCCGATTGAGTTGATCAGTCGTATAATACTCAATTCAACAAACATTGGCGAAATTGTTTTTGACGGCTTTGGTGGTTCGGGAACTTGTTTAATCGCAGCCGAACTAACTAAGCGTTGCTGTCTGATGGTCGAATATGATCTTGAATACTGCGAAATAATTATGAAGCGTTGGACACACCTAGCTAAACAAGAACCTAAACTAATCTATGAAAAACATTAAGCAGGATAAAGAGTTGTTGCTTGATCAGCTTAAAAAAACTCCGATCGTTCAGATAGCTTGCGAAAAGCTTGGAATTGCTAGGCCAACTTTTTACCGCTGGAAGTCTCAGGATGAAGAATTCGCAAAACTAGTTGATGAAGCAATCAATGAAGGCAGATTATTGGTCAATGACTTAGCCGAAACTAACTTAGTCAATGCTGTTAAAGACCGCAACCTACCCGCTATTATGTATTGGCTTAAGCATCACCATAAAAACTACACCACAAAGGTTGAGTTAAGTGGCAAAATAAAAACCGAGCACAATCAACTCACGCCAGAACAAGAAGAAGCAATTACTAAAGCGTTAGGTTTGGCCTCCATAATCGAGCCAGAACAAAATAAATATTAAATATATGAAAAGTGAAATGCTAGTGCCTCGCGAAGAGGTTAAAAAACTGATAAACAACCAGTCAGCAAGAGTGGCAATAACCAAAAGAAGTCATCTGTGGTTTTTTAATGTCTACTTTAACCACTATATGTTTTATCCATTTGCTGACTTTCACTACAAAATGTTTGAATTAACTGAAGATGGCACAATTAATACAGCCTTGATTATGGCTTTTAGAGGTAGTGCTAAATCTACTATTTTTACCCTGTCATATCCGATTTGGTCTATTCTAGGTAATCTTGAAAAGAAGTTCGTAATTATCCTTGGCCAAACACAACGTCAGGCCAGACAGCATTTGATAAACATCCGTAAAGAATTAGAGTGCAACCAGTTACTGAAAGCCGATCTAGGACCATTCAAAGAGATTGAAGACGAATGGGGATCGTACTCCTTGGTCATTCCTAAATATAACGCCCGAATTACAGCCGCATCAATGGAACAAACCATTCGTGGCATGAAACACTTGCAATATAGGCCAGATCTAATTATCTGTGATGATATTGAAGACTTGCAGAGCGTTAAAACTAAGGAAGGTCGTGATAAAATTCATCAATGGATTTCAGGCGAGGTTATTCCCGCAGGAGATAAAAATACTAGGATAGTATTTGTAGGCAACCTGCTCCACGAGGACTCCCTGCTCATGAGAATAAAGGACAAGATTGAAGCACAAGACTTGGATGGCAAGCTCTTAATGATTCCTTTGCTGAACAACAAAAATAAAATTACTTGGACAGGAAAATACAAGGACATGAAGGAAATTGAAACGGAGCGTAAAAAGGTTGCTAATGAAAATTCTTGGTCAAGAGAATACCTTCTAAGAATACTATCAGACCACGAGCGAGTTGTTCATCCTGAATGGATCCATTATTATGACGAGATTCCAAGTGATTACAAAACCACTAAGGATGAAGACAGGTTTCGCTTTCACGCCACCGGCCTTGACCTTGCTATCTCTGACAAAGAATCAGCTGACTATACAGCCATGGTGTCAGGTCAAATGTTTGGCGCAGAAGACCACTTCAAAATTTATATTCTGCCAAACCCGATCAATAAGCGTCTAAGCTTCCCTGATACAGTAGCCACGGTCGGTAACCTAATTGAACTAAATAGCAATTACAAAAAGTATCGCGTATTTGTCGAGAATGTCGGATATCAGCAAGCCCTAATTCAACTACTAGATAAAATATTAATCAATGCGACAAGTAACGTCAGGGACAAGGTAAAAATAGAAGAATTTATTCCAAAAGGTGATAAACGCTCTAGATTAGCAGCCATCACCCCCTACATACAAAATGGTAAAATATTATTCCCTAGAAAGGGAGCTGAAGCGCTGATTAATCAACTGGTAAATTTTGGTAAGGAAAAACATGATGACCTTGTTGATGCCTTTGTTTGTTTAGCCACTAAAATGATAAATCGTGATCACAAGCTTTACGTTACAGACTTTATAATATTCTTAGGTTCTGATAAAGAACTAAACTGCGATGTCACAAATGACTAACACGAAACCAACAAACTAAAACGTCCCAATAGCGATGAGGCGTTTTGTTATTTCAAAAATCTAAAGCTTTGGTAGATCAACTTTATTAGTCGTAAGCACTTCCATGAGTTTACCCAGGGCTGAAAATGAAAAGGATGAAGATAAACTGACTTTATCTTTAAATTTTTGCAGGGCCTCAAGGTCTTGAGTGTTTAAATATTTTTTACCCTGTTCCAATGCATCATTTCTTGTGTAGTAGGCAGTCGATAAGTTTGTCTTAGCTTCGTTTATCTTTGCCTTATCATCATCACTCAAAAAAGATGGCGCTTCAAGTTTACGTATATCTGTCCTGACCTGATCATTTAAGCTGATTAGTACATTGGCGTTCATGTAGGCCGTAGCTGGTGATGAGCCGTTTGAAAGTGATTTAGACCAGACTTCATACTGCTCATCGGCATTGTTTGGCACATTGATGAATTTTTTATAAAAATCTTGTAATGCCTTTTTATCGGTTGTGCTCAACCCAGTAGGCTTATTGTTCTGCTCGGTCGCCTTCTTATCAACTGCTTGCTTAACTTCTGCTGGCTTATTTATTGGCTGCTCAACTGTTTTGCCTGTAACATCTGGGTTTAATGTTGAGGCTGCAATAAAACCTATGAAAATTACTATGGCCTTTACTTTATTGCTCAAATCTATTTTAAACTTTTCCTTAATTTTTTCTCTGGGCATAAACAATACTGCCGTCATAGCCGCCCAAAGCAATGCGGGCATAAATAGTTTATTAGATAGTGCCGTAAATAACGACACTACAAAAGCAAAGCCTAAAAACCACTTTCCTACGGTTTTCAATTTATCCTTCATACATTTTAGATCAAAACAGCCACAACTATTTTGAATCAATTAGTTAATAATGCAGGAAGAATGTCTAAAACAAAAACGGACAC
>Ga0209319_1002199_pt1 | contig 12966 bp, 34 predicted proteins | sample RifGroE2_FD_184000 | JGI IMG/M metagenome (GOLD analysis project Ga0209319, IMG submission 184000) | Groundwater microbial communities from Rifle, Colorado - Groundwater E2 (SPAdes) (version 2) | ecosystem: Environmental > Aquatic > Deep subsurface > Groundwater | place: Rifle, Colorado, United...
AAATTGTAAAATATCTTGTAGAAGATGAAATTGAATCTACAGATATTATGAAATTAGAAAATATTGAAGATGGATTAGGTAAGAGATTACAATATGAAAAAGTATGTAGAGAAGCTAATGGTTATCCTAAAGAAGAATTAGATTATGAATTAAATCCTTTAGTTAATGGTTATAAATTTATTGCATTTGATGTTGAATGGGAAGTTGTTAGATTATATAGGACGAATGATTTATTTGCATCAGGACATATAGAATATTTTTATGAAATTAAATCTAAAGAACATGGAATAAGGATTATGAGGTCTAGTGATGTTTATGGTAATATTGAAATTAGAACTTTAGAATTAGCAAATAAATATAGAGAATTGTATTTTGATTAAAAAGAAGGATAAGGAGTATTGATAATATGAACGAAAAACAAATTATAGAAAAATTAATACATGCATTATATATTGCAACAGAAAGAGCAGTATTAAATGGTGATAGATTATTAGAAGTGGGAAAACAAGATTTTAACAGAGGACAGTTTTTAGCATTGGTTAAATTAACTGTTAAGGATGCAGAAAAGTTTATTGATGTACCTGAGTATAATAATTTTAATAAGTTTAAGTAGATTATATAATAAAATGATTAAAAGGAGGATAAATAATATGGATATTACAATAACCAAAGAAATTAAACCTTGTCCATTTTGTGGTGGTATTGGAGAAATTCATAATGAAGGTGACTGGGGTTCAATTTGGGTACAATGCAGAGAATGTAGTGCTGAAGGATCATGGATTGACACTCAAGATGGATATAATGAAAATAATGCGATTGATAGATGGAATAATAGAAAGGATTCAGAAACAATTGAATTTAAAATTAAAGTATCTAAGGAAGGGAATATTAATTCTTATGTTAATAAACCTGTTTTAAATAGAATATTATCTATTGAAGAATCAACAAATATTTATATGTTTAATGATATGCCAAAAGAAATAGTTATAGGTATTATTTCTGATGCAGTTGAATTAGATAATTGTTATGAATTAACCATAAAATTGTGGAAGGAAAAGATAAAAATTTTCAGAGAATTTTTTGTAGGTGGAGAATTAGCGAGCATATCAATAAATTAAAAGGAGTGTAAAATTATGGAATGGAATAAAGAAGAAAAATGTAAATCATGTGGTATAAAATATAAAAACGATAAACCAATTTTTAAAGATTGTTTTCAATATGGATTCTCTGGTGGTACACTAAATACAACTGGTAGAGGTATATCTATAGGTGATTTTGGTTCATTCAGATATTGTAAATGGGATATTAAAAAGAGTAAAAACAATAAATATTGGATTGTTCAAGGAGATAAAGCGAATTTAATTTATCCAACAAAAGAAAAATTAATTTATATCCAAGATTTTAAAGAGTATGAAGAATATATTGAAATTATTGATGTAGATAATAATAAGCATAAAATATGTTGTTGTGATTGTATTTATGTTGAATGGTTGCCGATTAGGTATTTAAAGATTTAATTGTTAAATACATTTTTATTTAAATTATTGAAAGGAGGTATAAATATTAAAATAAATGAATTATTTAAGTATGTTGGATTAATAGTTTCAATTATATCTTTATATATTTCATATAAAAGATATAAAATAAAAAAAGATGATAATTTTAAAAAGAATGAAGAAAGATATGAAGTATATTCAAAAATAAAAAAATTACTGTACCATATAAAAACAGAAAAAATATTACTTACTTTAGATTTAGATAATTTTAAAAATTTAATTCACAATTGCAATATAATATTTAATAAAGATATTAATAATTATTTAAATGACATATATATAAATATTAAAGAATTACAAGAAATTCTTGTGCTTGATTTTATACTTTCAAATAATTATAGAAAAACTATTATATTGCCTAGAGAAAAAGAAATTCAATTAATTAAATGGTTTTCTGATCATTATGAAATAATTGATAAAAAATTTTCAAAATATTTATAATTAATTCAAAACCATTATTTGATGCCAATGTTAAAACAGAATAATTATGAAAGATTATAAATTTTAAATGGAGGTTGATAGGTATGGAAGATATGGTTAAGAAAACTGAATCTACTGATAAATGTATTTGTCCATATTGCAATGCAATGTTTCATGTTTATCCAGCACCAGCACAATATCAGAATAAAATTATAGTATGTTATTCATGTAAAAAAGAAATCAGTGTTACAGCTACAATTAATTTTACTTGTCATACTATTAAAGACCAATCAAAATCTATAACTTCTATGGTAAAAGAAAATAAATGCAATAATTATGACTATAGAAGAGAAATGTATTTAGCAGGACACAGGGATGCTTATAGGAATTTTGCAAGAAAAACATTTTAAGGAGAAAATTAAACTATGGAATTAAAAGAAATAGAACAAAAATTAATTGTTATTTACGGAGATAATGTATTTGAAGAAATGCTTAATGAAGTTAATTATTTAATGAAATATTCAAATATTTCATTTGATCAAAAATATATAAGATTAAGTTTATCTTTTTGTGCTATAAAAGCAGAGCAAATAATTAATGGTGAAAAGAAAAAATGCAGTTTAAAGTCATTAGTAAGTGAAAGTTTTGGAGAAGCCGAAATATATAGAAGTAATGTTTGTGGTGGTGAATTATAATTATGAAATATAAAAAAGAAAAATGTCCTAGTTGTTTCAAACATGATATTATAATGATAACCGAACCAGAAGATATGAATAGACCATGTTTTATATGCAGATCATGTAATCATCAATTTACTGTTGGCAAAACAGGTTATGAGTATACAGAGTATGTATTAAATAGACAAGATAATAAAAAGAAACATGAAAATTTTATATTTAAAAATTTTAAAGAGTATAAGAAAAGGAGATATTAATCATGAAAGAAAATCAAATAAACTGGAAAAGTACGGACGATGAAATTGAAAACATGACTATTGAACAAGCAATTGAATTAATAGAAAAACAAATTTCACCAGAAAGATTAAAAAGTGATACCAATAAACCTAGAAAACACATGGTCAAGGCGTATAAAATAGCAGTAGATTCAATGAAATTTATGCTTGACAAATAGTTTACAGAATGGTAATATAATAATTATAGTAAGTTAATTAATTTTCAAGTAAAATAAAGGAGTGATTAGTATAAATACTGATAACAATAATAAATTAAAAACTAGAGCAAGTAATCGTATGAAGGAATTAATTAAAACACATATTGATAAACAACCAATTTATCCAACTATTGCAATTATTAATGGTGAAAGAATACAAGGTAAATACTTAAAAAATATTGATTTAATAGTTAGGATAAATGTCAATATTTATCAGTATGGATTATTTAATAGAGATATTTGTAGAGTAGTGGGTGAAGCAATTGATGGAAATATTGTTGTTGAAAAATTAGAGGATAGTCATGTAGGAATTGTTGAAAAAAGACAAGTAGATTTACCAATGTGGTTAGAGTATGATTTGTAGGAGAGAAATAAAATGAAAATATTAGGAATAACAGGGGAAAGTGGATCTGGAAAGAGAAAAATATGTAAATACTTATACAATAAATACGATACACCTATTATTAATGCAGATAAAATAGGGCATATGATTATTGAAAATAATATTTGTTGCATAGATGAAATTATAAATTATTTTGGAAGTAGTATTTCATATGATAGTGTAACTAATATTATTAATAGAAAATCACTAGGAAATATTGTATTTAATGATTCGAACAAGTTAAAAAAGTTAAATGAAATAACTCATAAATATATTATTAAACAAACATTACATTATATTAATATCTGTAAATCAAGAAATAATAATTTATGTATATTAGATTGTGCTTTATTATTAAATACTGAATTAAAAGATTTATGCATGAACATATGGATTATTGATGCAGATATTAATGTTAGATTAGAAAGAATTATGAAAAGAGATAATATTTCTAAAGAATACGCATTATCAAGAATAAATAGTTTACAAATAAACATCCCACTAGAAAATTCATATAAAGTAATATATAATAATGATAATTTTATAAATACTATTTATTGTATTGAAAATTACATAAAGGAGTTATTAAAATGAAGAAAATAGCAATTTATGCAGGTAGTTTTGACATTGTTACAAATGGTCATTTGTGGATGATAGAACAAGGAGTAAAATTATTTGATAAATTAATTATAGCAATAGGTAATAATTCAGATAAAAAATATATGTTTTCTCAAGATGATAGGTTTAATTTTGTTTTTGATATTATTAATAATAATATTGCTGAATATAAAACAGTAGATATTAAAAATATGAATATGAAATTATTAGTTAAATTTGCAAATTATTATAATGTTAATTATATTTTAAGAGGAGTTAGAACAGTAAAAGATTACGAATATGAAAGACCAATGAAACATCTTAATTATCAATTAAATCCTAATATTGAAACAGTATTCTTAATTCCTCCTAAAGAAATAGAAGATATTAGTTCTTCTTTTGTTAAAAGTTTTATTGGTTATGATGGATGGCAAGAAATTATTAAAGAGTATGTACCTGAAAGTGTTTATAAAATATTATTAGAAAGGTTTGATAATTGATGATTGGTCATGTAAATATATTTAATGCATTATCAGAAGATTATCGTAATTTAATAAATATCTACTATAATGAATCACATAGAAAATACCATACTTTTAAACATATTGATAATTGCTTAAATGAATTAGATATTATTGGTAGACTGAAATTAATAGATGAGCATAATTATGCATTAATAAGTTATGCTATTTTATTTCATGATATAATTTATAATCCCAAATCTAATAAAAATGAAGAAGATAGTGTAGATATAGCATTAAATTATATTTTAAATCAAACTGTAATACCAAAAAATGATTTGAATAAAATTATAGAAATGATTATAGCAACAAAACATAATAAAATATATCATGATATTAATATCAATTATTTATTAGATATTGATTTATCTGTACTAGGTTATCCAGAAAAAGAATTCTTAGAGTATGAAGAAGGAATTAGATATGAATATTCATTTGTTGATGATTATACCTATAGGAGAGAAAGAATTAAATTCTTACAAGGTATATTAGATAGAAAGGATATTTATATTACAGATTATTTTAGAAACAAATATGAAGAAAATGCAATTAAAAATATTATTGAGTTAATAGAAATATTAAGCAATTAGTTAAGGAGAATTAGAATGTTTAACACACTAAAAAATTTATTCAAATATCATCCTTATGGTAAGAAATATAGAGTATTAAAATATTTTGGTTATTGGCATTGTTATTATTGTAATAAATTACATTCATCAAAGGTAAACAAATATTATTATGGTGATAATGATACTGTTTGTGAATTGATAGATTAATAAAATAATATTAAAATACAATTAAAAGGAGAAGATATAATGTCAGCATTTAATTATCTCAAAAATACAATGCAAGGACTTAGTAATATACTTTATAATGGTAGTCAAAATGATTCTAGTTATAATAATATTCTTGATAGTATTAAAAGAATAATTCAAGATTATAATGATAATGTTGAAGTAAAATATAAAATTAATTATACTGATTTTAGAATTAATAAATAAAGTAAATATAAAGGAGGAATAAAAATTATGGAATTAGGAAATGCAATTTTTGGACATTCAAGAGGTAATTATCCTATTGATAGAGAATCTTGGAGTAATGTATTTTTTAATAATTTTATATATGAAATTAATGCAGATGCTTATGGATGTGTGAATGGTGAAAGAGGATATGAAAAATGATACATTTAAATTAATGCCTTATGATTGGGATAGTGAATGTACATGTGGTTTAGAAGATATGATTGATAAATGGTGGGAAGGTAAAGTACATAAAGATAATTGCTATCAGAAATTGATTGAGAAAGATTTGATAGAAAAAGGATGGAAGATTAATAGATATGGTCATTTGGATTCTCCTAAAGAATTAGATTATAAGATATGTGATAAAATAGAAAATAAAATAAGAAAAAAATATTGTAAAATGTTCAATCTTTCTTTTCCAAATGGTTGTGCAGTACATTGTACTTGTGGATTAGATGAAAGTTTTGAAGAGTGGGTAAAAGACAAAGAACACAAAAATAATTGTAGATTAATTCAACCTAATTTCTTATATAAGCCTACAGGATTTCAAATTATGTGCTATAAATATTTTTTAAGGGACAGTTATATGAATCAGAATATTAATTTAGATGAATTTAGGGAAATATTGAAAATTTGCGTTGAATCATACAAAAATGAAAAATAACACATCCTCTAAACCCTTAATTTATAAGGGTTTAGAAAATCGAATATTTGAATGAAATTTGCAATTGGTTATAATTTGGTAAATAAAGGGTGAATTGATATGAAAAATCAGAATTAAAAACAGGAATGTGGGTTATATGTGAGAACGGAGAAAAGGGCATGATTTTATTAGACACTAACAATGGTGATATAATTAGTGGTGATAAACTTTGGTGTCCATTAAGTAATTATGATGAAAAATTAAAACAGACTATGCCATACGAAGGTTTTGATATTGTAAAAATTATTCAACCAACTCATAATAAAGATTATTATAATATTAATGATGAATATGTTAGTTATAGAGTTTTGTGGGAAAAGGGTAAAGATTAATATGAAATTAAAAACAGAATATAAATGTGTATGTGGTTTTGAAGAATTTCATACTAAACAAGATACAAAATTAAACAACGGTATTCAAACAGGACTATATTGCTCTGGTTGTGGTAGATGGATAAAGTGGTTAGGTAAAGAAGAAGTAAAATTATTTGAGAAATATTTAGAATTTATGAAAACAGAAAAAATTGAAGAAGATATTGAGGAAGATGAGTTTGAAAATCAATTCGATATTTCACAAGTTAGCAATGAAGATTTACTTGAAGAATTAGCAAAAAGAATTAGAAAAGGTAAAATAAAATGAGGGTAAATAACATGAGAAATAATATGTATATAGATAAAAAAGGATGTATATGGCATAAAATAATGTTGGATAGTAAGGATAATAAATGGATGTATGCTGTAAAAGCATATGATGAAAATGGTGACAAAACTTACAATTGGAAACCGAAAAGAGTTAAAATAGAATGGTTTGAATTAATAGAAATAGATTAAAAATATAATAATTAAAAGGAGGAAGATTAAGATATTTAGTAAACATAAATATAGCACTAAGTTTAGGAAACATCGTAATAGTTTAAGTGAGGGTATAAATGCAAGAAATATAGGAACAGAAGAAAAACAATTAAAAAGTTTGCATAAGAGTATGCAGAAACAAAAGAAACATGAAAAGTTACATAGTTTGAATGTAGAAGATGCAACAATGAAAATTTGTAGTATAATGGGGATATAATAATAGCAGAAACTATTGACAATGCAATAGAATAGTAATATAATTGCAAAATATAACAAACATCTATTTGATCTGAAAGCGAGGTGATATTATTATGCTAGAAAAATACATTAATGATATTAAAAATGCTCAGAGTGATAAAGACATTAAGAAAATACTATGTGAATTTTATGCAGTAATACAGATGGATTCTAAAGTTAGACAAGAATTTGATAGGTATTTAATTGAAGTTAATAAGTAATAAAAATAATTGTAAAGGAGATAAATAACCATGAATGAGAGTAAACAAAAATATGTAATTAAATCTTATGTTTTAGAAATTGACGGTAAGCAAATAGGGAAAGAAATGTATCCTATAAATACGATTATTAGTGCATTACAATTTTATGAAGAAAAATATAATGGTATTGTTGGTGCAATAGAAGGTAGTAAAACTGTTAAGGAAATTGTAGATGAAATGATAAAGATTAATGATTTTAATAATCATAATAAATTAGATGAAAGTAAAATTAGATGTGGTAAGGGTAAGAATGATTTGATAGATAAAAATAAATTATATAAAGGAGATAAATAATTATGAGTGCAGATAATGGTATTTATATTTTACTTACAAAAGATCAATATAGAGTAATTCATGCTCAAGCAATTGATAATTTATGGTATTCTTATCTTAGACCACATAGTAATAATCCAACTTTAGTGTCTACTCGAATTGTAGAATATTTTGGGGATTCTAAATATACTCGTAACATTGATATAGCAAGACAAATTGCATTCTCTATGGCTAAAAGACAACCTATTTTAGAATATGGAATAAGTGAAATTAAAATTAATAAGACATGGAGTAAGATTGTTAGAGAAGCAAAAGAATTAGCACCAATAGAAATTAAGATATTAAAAGAAGAAAATTATAGTAAAAATGATTGGCATATTAAAAGGTTAGAAGAAATTATATCAATGTAAAGTGCGGTGAAAATACATATGCATCTAGGAATACCACAAATAATATTTTTGATTTTAACACTTATATTTTTAACAAATTCAATAGGGAAACATGGTGAGTTGTGGACAAAAGTAGAAAATTCATATTTTACTTTTGCAGTAGTTGCATTAATAAATGGATTGTTGTATTGGGGTGGATTTTATAAATAATCAACACATCCTAAACCATTGTAATATAAGGGTTTTGAAAATGTAAAATCATGATAAAAGGTAAGTTTGGTGCAAAGTTTATAAAATAATAATATAAAAGGAGAATGATTATGAAAAATTTAATTGGTTATTGTAAAGAGTGTGGTTCAAAAGTATATAATACAGATGAATTATTGCCGGAATACAAAGGTGTATTTGAATGTTCTAAATGTTCACACCCTCATTCAAAAGATGAATTATGGGATGAAGTACCTGATTATTTGAAAAGTGAATAGAAAGGAGATATAAATTAAACTATGATGACATTGGAACAAAAACAAACTTTTTACATTACAGACTTTATTAAAAATCTCCATTGTGATATTTGTAAAAGAGAAATCACTAATGAGAAATTATTTAAATTAGAGACATCTTTTGTAGAAATAACTCACGAAGGAAAATATCTATCACAAGTATTTGATGATGAAAATAATGATAAACAGCACATTTGTAGTGATTGTATTCAATTGATAGAAGGTTTGTCAGAGGATACAATAGAATATATAAGGGATAGATTAGAATGGGATAAAACTGTGATAGAAGATGAATAGAAAGGAGTAGTATAATATGGATTGTATTTTAAATGCAAGAAAAAGAAAACCTATAAATAATGAAAAATATAAAATCATAGGTAAAAGCAATTTTAATTATGATAATGTTAGTGATACTTTAATTTGTGATAACTTATCTAAATATTATGGTGAAAAGATTTTAAAATTCTTACGAGATGATATGGGTGATAATGATACATATTATCCTAAGTTAGTTGACCAAAACTATGTATTGTATGAGTGGAAACCATAAAATAAAAGTAAAGGAGAAAATTTAATTATGAGTGAAGTAGGATTTAATTATGCAGTATTTCCATCTAGTTCATTAGAAGAACAAGCAAATAAACAAGGTTATACTTTAGGTGACGATGCAGATACTTTTGAGAAAATTAGAAAGGCAATTAATATGTGCATGTTCCATGTTGCCACAGAATCCCAAGTTGCTGCAATGACAAAGAAATTACATAATAAGGTTGTTAAAAAATTAAAACCTATGGATAAGGAATAAGGGAGATTAAATTAATATGAAACCAGAAGAAATTATCAAAACAATCACAGAATTAAATGATGAATTATTTGAAATTAATTCTGATTTATATGAGAGTGGATTAAACTTTGAATACTTCACAAATGGATACGTTGATGTAGTTTTATTCTGTAATTATAGAGTTTATGATTCGGAAGATTGTGATGAAGAAGAAATTGAAAAGTTAGGATTTAAACGATATCTCATTAAAGAAAGAAATGAGTTTATTGATATGATTAATAATATTAGAAAGGAGATAAATTAATATGGCAAAAGCAAAAAATTTAGATGATATTCAATTAGTAATAAGTCAACTTACAGGTGAAGTTTATATTGGGCAAACTAAAACTGACAAGAAAGGCAATACGTTATCAGATAATAAGAAAGATATTACTCAAAATTTTATGAATACAATGATGATGTTTTTTGATTTCAATAAAGATAAAGGAGTAATTGAAAGTATGGCAGGAACAATTGTATTTACTCCAAAAGAAGATAAATAAATGAAGGAGATAATTTAATATGGACACAAGAGAAGCAATGAAGACTACTTTAAATTTTTTGTTTGAATTACTAGATGAGAAAGGAATTTATTTTGAATCAGAACAAATTAAAAGTATAGTTGAAATAATGCACGATGATAATATAATATTTTTATGGATGAATTATTAGATTTCTTTGAAAGTCATATTAAATTGTTTGGTGAGAATTATGGATTATAAAATTATAAATAAATATAAAATATAAAATATAAAATATAAAATATAAAAGGAGATCAAAATAATATGGAAAACTGTTTTATCGTAACCAATCAATCAAAATTACATAAAGAGTATTTTGATTATAGAGAAAGTGTTAAAATTGTCAATGACATTGCTAAAGAATTAATGGAAAAACATAATATTGAGACAGATATTTATTATCCAAGTAATGAATCTTTTGCAATACAACCTACTGATAAAGATATTGAAATGTTTAATAAAATGTTAAAAGTGCCTATCGAAGATGGAATAAGATTCTTTAAGAAAACTTCTAAAGTAAATAAAGATTGGTTAGAGTTATTAAAATCTAATGATGTTAAAGTATTGCGTAAACCTTTTCTTATGAGATATTTTAATAATGTATATGGTAAAATTAGAAGTAGATTATTTGATGTTGATGGTGTTTTATATTGCTCTATTGAATGTGAGAATGTTGATGATATAGAATGTCCTGAAGGTATGGAGAGAATTAAGACAAGTGAATTTTATAAGATTGTTGAAGATAATAGTGAAGATAAAAATGATACAGATAAATAATATAATATAATATATTTAAAATAAAATATAAAGGAGAAATGTATTTATGTTTAAACCAATTAGTAAAACTAAAAAATATAAGCAAATTAAACCTATCAATATCAATGGTGCATATTTTATGATGGATAATGAAAATTATATAATTATTAAAGAAACAAATTCTTTTATTCTGTGTTCACCAGAAAATACTGATTATGTTTTATATGTTATGAGAAATAAATTTGATGAGTGTTTTGAATTAATTGATGATGAAATAGAAATAGATAATAATCAATTAGAATCTAAATCAGAATTTGAAGTAGGAGATATGGTTAAAATAACTAATAAATATAATCATAAAAATTCAACAGCAGGTGCATCTTATTCTTATTATCCTTCATTTTTTACAGAGAATGATTTCTATGAATTAAAAAGTAGATATGTAGAAAAAGGTGTAAAAAATGGTATTTATAAAATTGTTGGAATTGGTAGACATTCTATGTATCCGAATCCAATAGTTTATGTTTTAGAAAAAGATAATGAAATTTATTTAATGAGCAATACTTACAATGAAATGGAAAAATTAAATAATGATAAAAAGGAGAATGATATTATGACACAAACACAAACACAAACTAATAATAAACTACAAACACATGAAAATTTACATGCAAGATTAGGAGATACATTAATCTTATCCAATGGATTAAAATTAAAAGTATGCAAAGATTTTTGCGATGGAGATACTCAGCATTATAAGACTGTTGATATTTCTTGTAACACAAATGTAACAATTGGATATTCAGAAGATGATATTAAGAAATTCTGCATAGGTAAAAAAGTATGGGATTATGATGCAAATGAATTAGAGATTGTTGATATTGAAAGGAAAGAAATCAAAGTAAATAAAGTTAAAGTAGAACCAAATGTTAACCATAATACAAAACAAAAAGTATTTACATATGAAATGATCCCTCATAGTATTCATTGGAAAGTGAAATATAATAATGAAATTATAGATCAAGAAACTGATTCTGGAAGTGAATCATATAAATTAATAACTAACGGAAATAATACTACAATTATTTTAGATGATGGATGTAAAGGTTTTGCAAAGTGTTTGCCTAGTGATGAATATAATCTAGATAAAGGTATAGACATTGCTTACACTAAAGCACTGATTAAATCTTATCAGAAGAAGTTAGAAGGGTTAGTAAAATAATTTAAAATAAAAAGGAGAAATTATATTATGAATAACTTAGGTAAAGAAGCAAAAGATAAAATTACAGGTTTTTCAGGAATTATTATTGGAAAAATTAATTATTTGTTTGGATGTTCCCAATATGGTATTTCACCTAAATGTATAGATGGAAAAGTCAATGGTACTGAATGGTTTGATGAAGGAAGAATTGATATTGTAGGGAATGGTATTAACCCAGAAGAAGTTAAAGTAGAAAAGAATGGTGGGATAAATAGAGATTGCCCTAGATAGATTAAATTTATTTCAAACTCTCATTTTATTCAGTTATTGAAGGAGGTGAAATTTTATGGGATATAGGAATGATATAAACAATAATATATATACTTCACAAGAAACAATAGAATATGATTTTGTATATACAACGAAAGACGAAACAATAAATATCTTAGATGAAATTGAAAATAGGGTTAATGAGATTAAACAAATTTTAGAATCAATTAAAGGCATAGAGATTATTGATGATGCCAAAAATTTATTAGAATTGTTGTTAAGAGATTTGTATTAAAATAAATTAAATTGATTAATTAATTGAAAAATAGTTCTTGACAAAATATAAATATAATTGTATACTAACAATAGTTAAATAAATAAATAAAATATACAAAGGAGAAAATACATATGATCGACATGGAGAATGAAAACGAACAAATGTTAAAAATTGATTTTGCTTTTACAGATGAATTCGGTCAGGAATCAAGATTAACTAAAACATTTACAGATG
>Ga0209319_1002202_pt1 | contig 12942 bp, 7 predicted proteins | sample RifGroE2_FD_184000 | JGI IMG/M metagenome (GOLD analysis project Ga0209319, IMG submission 184000) | Groundwater microbial communities from Rifle, Colorado - Groundwater E2 (SPAdes) (version 2) | ecosystem: Environmental > Aquatic > Deep subsurface > Groundwater | place: Rifle, Colorado, United...
AACTTTCCCGACATGGAATAAAACGAGACAGCTATCGACAGGAATTACTCAATGACTTTAATAAAAGCATTTTGCAATTTGATGCTGAGTCTGGATTGGCTAATTGGAATTCAGCTTCAGTAAAATGGTTTTTGCCCCGTTGGCTGGAGCAAAATAAGGTTTTGAAATCACTTAATCCGATGTCAAAGTCAGGAAAAGTAAACAAGCAGAACGTTGTTGCTTACTTGGAAAAATTAATCCTATACAAGCAAGAACAGGAAATTCTGGATGAGAACACTCCTATACTTTCCAAAACATTGGATTTTTTATGGAATAGCGGAAACAGTAACTGGACTAAGTTGATTCAGCTATGCGAATCTGTTATAAGAATACACCAATTTACGGTAAGCTTAACTGGCGATCCGTTGTTGGCCAGGCAGATACGAACGAACCTTTCAGTTCAATTCTCAGAAGGTTCCCGAGCTTATATTGAAGTTAACGGAAAGATATTCCAAACGTTCATCGATATTAATGACCGGATAAAAGAAACAGAAACCCGTTTGTCTGAATTATTGGGTATTAGCTTTTCTGACAATGAAGATAAAACCCTAGATTGGATTGAAATTTGGAAGCAAAAAGCTCAAAAATGGAATGAAAACCTTGATTCGTTAAGGGATTGGACTAGCTGGAATCTGGCGGTAGAAAAGTGTTTAAAATTTGGTCTTGAACCGATTGTTTCAACATATAAAAGTGGAAAGCTGAAAAATGAGGAGGTTGTCAATTCTTTTAAGAAGGCTTTGTATCGACAATGTTCAGAACGTATTATTTCCCATGATCCTCAGTTGTCAGCGTTTAACGGAAAGCTGTTTGAAAATAAGATCAGGAAATTCAAAGAGAAGAGTAAGTACTTTGAGGAACTTACAAAAGCAGAATTGTATTCGAAATTGGCATCTTCGATTCCTTCGTTTACCAAGGAAGCTTCCCAAAGTTCAGAGATTGGAATACTCCAGCGAGCTATTCGGAGCAAAGGTCGGGGAATGTCGGTGCGGAAACTTTTTGATTTAATTCCCAACTTATTGCCGCGAATGTGTCCATGTATGTTGATGAGTCCGATATCGGTAGCTCAATATTTTGATGTTGATCATTCTAAATTTGATTTGGTTGTTTTTGATGAAGCTTCGCAAATGCCAACATGTGAAGCTGTTGGTGCAATTGCCCGCGGAAAAAATGTAATCGTGGTTGGAGATCCCAAACAAATGCCGCCTACCAGCTTCTTTTCAACAAGTAATTTTGATGAAGAGAATGCTGAGAAAGAGGATTTGGAAAGTATTCTGGATGATTGCCTGGCCTTATCTATTCCTTCCAAGCACCTGTTATGGCATTACCGGAGCAAACATGAAAGTTTGATTGCTTTCAGTAACTCCAACTATTACGACAATAAGCTAATGACTTTCCCTTCGCCCGATGATATTGCCACAAAGGTGAATAATATTCATGTTCCCGGCTTTTATGATCGGGGCAAGACCCGACAAAATAAATTTGAAGCGGCAGCAATCGTAGAAGAGGTACTTCGACGATTGACAGACCCAGTTCTTTCACAAAGGAGCATTGGCATTGTTACATTTAGTTCGACCCAGCAAAATTTGATAGATGACTTACTGACAGAGGCATTTGTAAAAAATCCTGAACTGGAATTAGTGGCAAAGCAGCTAAACGAAGAGATTTTTATTAAGAATCTGGAAAACGTGCAGGGAGATGAGCGTGATGTGATTTTATTCTCAATGGGTTATGGACCAGATAAGGATGGCAAGATTAGTTTAAACTTCGGTCCGCTTAACCGGGATGGTGGTTGGAGAAGATTAAATGTTGCAGTATCGAGAGCCAGATACGAAATGAAGGTTTATTCAACGCTGCGTTCCGATCAAATTGATATTACAAGGACAGCATCCGAAGGAGTTGCAGGAATAAAGGCATTCCTCGAATATTCAGAAAAAGGTAAAATGGTTCTAACTCAAAAAAATTACATTCGAAAAGCAAAACCAAATTCATTTGAAAAACTGGTTGCTGAAGAAATTCAGAAATCAGGATATATAGTTCATACCGATATTGGTTGTTCCGGCTACCGGATAGATATTGGAGTAGTTAATCCAGAAAACCCTTCAGAGTATATTTTAGGAATTCTCACGGATGGAGAAAACTATAAATCGGCAAAAACAGCCAAAGACCGGGAAGTAGTCCGGATGGAAGTTCTGAGATTGTTAGGTTGGAATATTTATAAACTATGGTCTCCAGATTGGTGGGATAATTCTCAGAAAGTACTTCAGGATATTTTGGTGTCAATAAAAGAAGCTCAAAAGCCAAAAGAAAAAGAACAAACCATTGTTAAGCCAGAAATACAGGCAGCGAAAATTAGTGAAGCTAAAACAGATCAATTTATAGAGATCAAACTTCAGGGAATCACCCAACATGTTATCGAAGCCAATCAAAAAAATGTAGAATATAAGGTTTGTTCCTTGCCATTAACTTCCCTGGCATTTTCTGATGAGTTTTTTGATTCCAGAAGAATGCAAAAGATTCTAAATCAAATTAATCAGGTTGTTCAAACTGAGGCTCCAATTAGTCAGACGTTGTTGTCAAAACGAATATTAACTGCATGGGGAATTACACGTCTTGGTGTTCGGTTAAATGATTATCTGGAGAGTCTGTACACGCAGCTTAGCTTAAGATATAACCATCAGAATGGAACATTCTTTTATTGGAAGCAGGAGCAAAATCCGGAATTATATAAAACATTCCGGATTCCAATGGATGAAACTCAAAAACGGAATGCAGAAGATCTTCCCAGAGAAGAAGTAGCTGCTGGAGTTATTGAAATCCTGACTAATCAAATTAGTTTACCTGAAGATGATCTAATAAAAGAAACTGCCCGATTGTTTGGATATGCCCGAATTGGAACCAATGTGGAACAGTCAATGAAACTTGGAATTGAGTATGCCCTTAAATGGGAAATAATTCTAAAAAATAACGACAGGCTGGTTTTACCCTAAAATCTAAAACGATGAATTTTGTTGCAATTGATGTTGAAACAGCTATTGGCAAGCGTTGGAGCATTTGCCAAATTGGATTGGCTATAGTTGAAAACGGAGAAATCACTCAAACCTTTTCAAAGTTAGTTCAGCCACCACAGAATGAATATGCAATAGGAAATATGAATGTTCATGGAATTACTCCTGATGTGACGGCCAATGCACCAATATTTCCGGAAGTCTGGGACGAAATATATCCTCTATTGGAAGGAAAAAGACTTGTAGCACACAATGCTTCATTTGATATAAATTGTTTGCACCAGGCTCTTGAATTTTACAATCGTCAAATTCCAGTTATGGAATGTGACTGTACTTATTCGAGAACAGGTTATAAGTTAAATGAAATTTGTGATGCTTATGAAATTGAGTTGAACAACCATCATGATGCCACATGTGATGCAGTAGCCTGTGCAAAAGTGTACATGAATTTATTGCAAGGAATTGAACCTGACGTCTCTAAAATTAGACCTCGTTCTGAAAAGTCAAATAACTTTTTTGAGCCGGAAGGACATGAACACCTTTGCGGAGATGTTTTAAAACCTGACCTGACCAATGCCGATTGCAATAGTTCGTTCTATTCAAAAAAGGTAGTTTTTACAGGTGTTTTGAATTCGATTGACCGAAAAGAAGCGGCTGATCTGGTTAAAAAGCTAGGTGCAGATATAGATACTTCCATAACCAAGCGAACAAATTTTGTTATTGCCGGTTCAGCTCCTGGGCCTTCTAAAATGCAGAAAATTGAGCAATTGAATGCACAAGGATGCAACATTCGGCTGGTTTTTGAGGAGGAATTTTTGAAGATGTGTGGATTTAACCATTAAAATAAATTTCATGTATCTCTCAAAATTCTATATAAAGGGCTATCGTTCGATCAAAGAACTCGACCTAACTTTCAATAAAGGTGTAAACATTATTATCGGAGAAAACAACTCCGGGAAGACAGCAATTATTGATGCCTTGCGACTTTGTCTGAGTTATGGCAATCAATTTCGAGATGTTTATCTTGATAAAGATCGGGACTTTTATATAGATGTTGAAAGTGAAGCCGCTGACGCAAATGAAATCCATTTTGATATAATATTTGAAATTGACGACCAATTCGAGGCTGCAGTTTTTACTGATTTTGTTTCTCAGGATCCAAACTTAAAGGAAAAACAGACTATTCAGTTGCATTTCAGATACTGGATTGAAACTCGCAATGATACTGGATTTTTACGATGGAGCGTCTGGGGTGGTGATAATGAAGGACAAGCAATACCAAGCGAAGCAGTACAACTTCTTAGTTTTACATATTTAAGTCCGCTACGAGATGCTGTCGAAAAACTAAGACCTAATTCAAGAGGAAACAAAATTGCTGAACTCTATAAGAATCTTAAGAGCTTCAATGTTGACGCAGATGAAGCGATCCCGCTAAACAGAGCAAAAAAAGATTCATTAGCTGATACTCTACAACAAGCGGTTAAAAATCCAGAATGGATAGGCATAGTCGAAACAGGGCAAGGGAAAGTAAAAGAACACATTATCGGCTCATCGGTGAGAGGAAAGGAGCCCAAGGTTGAATTCAATTTTCTCTCTTATAAATTTGAAGGAATAGTAAATAGTATTGATGCAAAGACTCCAATACAAGGGAGAAATGAAAAGTTTGATATTTCTCAAAATGGATTGGGAGAGAACAATATTATTTATGCAGCAACGGTACTGGGGGATTTAGTCAATAATCAAGAAGGGGATATAAAAAAACGCAATTATTTTTATCAGGCGTTGTTAATAGAAGAGCCGGAAGCTCATCTACATCCCCAAAAACAAAATACCTTTTTTAAATACTTAAATACTTTTGATCAAAAAGGAATTCAATTATTTATCACTTCTCATTCACCAACAATTACCGCAAAAGCAAAACTTGATTATTTGATTGTATTACAGAAACAGAAAGCCAAGATCAGTGCATTCACAGTATTAAATTCTGAATTGGTGCCGGAGAATATTAAATATCTGGAAAAATTTTTAGATGTTACTAAATCCCAGTTGTTCTTTTCTAATGGGACAATCCTTGTTGAAGGAATATCAGAAGCTTTGCTGCTCCCAGCTTTTGCAAAGAAAATGAGCCTTGATACTGATGTGCCGGATAAATACGACTTAGATAAAAATGGAATTGAAATAGTCAATGTGGGCGGCGTGGCTTTTGATCCTTTTGCGAAGCTTTACAATTCCGCAGAAGCCAATAAACGATTGGCAGCAAAATGCAGCTTAATTTCGGATGATGACAGAGGATTTTTGGATAAAAAATCATTTAGTGTACAAGGTGAAATAGATGCTGAAAAGTCTGAACTGATTTTTAAGGCACTTAAAGCACTTGGGATTATTGACAAGTTGAATAGGATTCAAAAAATAGAATTAGATGATTTAGTCGGGTTTGATCCTGAGAAGGTAGTTATAAGAGGGGTTTTAGAAGCAAAGATTAATGAATTTTCAGGTCATGCGAAAAATGCTCTAGCCTTAAAAGTTGAGAATGGAAATCTTGACGTGCGATTAGCTGAAAGAACATTTGAATATGAATTAATGATTGCGGATAAATACAATTTGAGATTAATGAAGTCGATTTATGCAAAGATGCACCCTGACACTAAATTTCTTGATTTTAGTACAAAAAAAGAAGAAAAAGCAACGGAGATACTTGAAAAATTGAAATCAAATAAAGATAAATCAGAATTTGCAATGAATCTTTCTTGTGCTTTAAGTGAAAAGTATCACTTATTAAAACGTTTTGTTGTTCCAGAATACATTCAAAAAGCTATCCAATGGGTGATTCCGGAGTAATATTATCCCCGAAGCAGCAAAAGATTTTAGAAGCAACAGGAAACTGTGTTGTCAATGCTTGTCCGGGTAGTGGCAAAACCTTTTCGGTTGCAGCACGAATAGCTCATTTACTGAAGAACAAGGAATTTCATCATCAGGGTATAGCTGCAATTTCTTTCACCAATACTGCATGGGAAGAGATCGAAAAAAAGCTAAAAGAGGACTTTCAAATTGATGTCCCTATCCGTTATCCTCATTTCCTTGGTACTATTGACAGTTTTGTAAATAAATATGTTTTTTTGCCTTATGGACATTTATTGATGGGGTGCGAACAACGTCCAGATTTTGTCGGTGGTAATTCTCAAAATAAAATTAGTTGGCAAAATCCACGTAGATACAACTTCGTAGGGGGAAAGAGAATATGTATTTACATTGATCCTGATGAGTTATTTGATAAGGTGTCATTTGATAAAGAAGATAAACCTATTTCTATTGCTAACCCACAGGACTTTCACTTTAGTTGGGATGATATTTACAAAAACGACAAGACTTATGTCAAAAAAGTGAAAGATATTGTTGACAATAAGTGGTATCGCTTTAAAGAAGGTAAAGCTTGTCAAGCCGATGCTAATTATTTCGCATATCGGTTATTAAATGAGTTTCCACTAATATTGAAAAATATTGCAACTCGTTTCCCGTATCTGATAATTGATGAAGCTCAAGACACTACCAATGTGCAGATGGAAATCGTCAACCTGCTTTCACAACAGACCAAAGAAATTATGCTGATTGGGGACCCCGATCAGGCGATTTTCGAATGGAACCATGCAAAGCCTGAATTATTCCATGAGAAAATAAAGCAATGGGCTCCTCCGATAGAATTGGATGAAAACCGAAGGAGTTCTCAAAAAATATGCGATTGTGCTAATGCTTTTTTAGGTCAGGTTAAATCAATACCTTATGAAGAAAGTGAGGTGAAAGATTATCCTTTTGTTCCTGTTTTAAAAGAATTTAATCCCGATAACACTCAAAGCGTTGCTCAAATCAAAGATGAATTTCTGGCTTTATGCAATGAAAAAGAAATTCCGGAAGAAAAGATTGCCATTATTTACCGATCAAAATCGTTTGGCGAACACTTTGGAAAGCCAATTGTCAAATCGGAAGAGCATCCTTGGATAGTTGGAAAATATTTTGTTCGTGATCTTGTCCAAGGCAAATACCTTTATGAGAATGGTGATTTTAAAAAAGGATTTAGATACATGGAGCATGGTTTTCATAAATCATCAACACAGAAATCCTACTTAGAAAACAATTACATCAAAGAGCAAATTGAGCTGAAGGGATTTGCGCCTTATCGAAATGAACTATTTGATTTCATTAATCTATTACCAACATGTAAAGGGAAAGATCTTAATACATGGCTAGCTGAAACCAACGCAAAATTGAATGGAAAATACACATTCGATTTGGAAATCAATTCCAGACATGGAGGTAAAGCTATCGATCACTATTTTGGAGATAGTGATTTCCGCCAAGAACTTAATAAATACCATATCGGGACAATTCATTCTGTAAAAGGGGAAACGTATGATGCTGTTTTATTATTTCTCACAAAAAACGCTGGGTCAGCCAAAGATTACAAGACGATTTTCAATCCCCCTAAAAAGACTGAAATAAATGAAAAAGACATAGAAGAGCTAAGAGTCATTTATGTTGGATTAACCCGGGCCAGAAAGATTTTGGTTGTTGCAGTACCGAATGGGTGTAGGGATATTTGGATTAATAAATTAAAACTTGAGTAAAATGAATTTTGTTGAAACACTTATCATCGAACATCCTTTTCAATTTTTATTATACTCAATTGGAATGACTGCATTTCTTATTTTTCAATTGATTGATAGACGCAAAAAGAGAACCCAATATAAAGTATGGAAAAGGGAAAGCATCAATCTTGGGTTTTACAAAAGAGGTTATGAGCGAAGTGATGATGTCTTTATACAACAGCTTTGGGATGAAAATATTCGGTTAAGTGATGAAAATAAGTTTCTCAGAAAAGAAAACTCGAAAATTAGTATTGTTGCGGTATTTTTACTTGTTACTTTCTTGATAGAAATAAAATTGAGAAATTTACTTAATAAAGAACCTGATATTTTCCCGAAAAAATAAAGGCCTAGTCTATTTGAACAATATGGTATTCAGAAATATTGAAAAGTGCGATATTTACAAAAAGCATAGGTATATATTCTTAAATATGAAAAATCATAATCGTGAAGAAACTAAAAGTATTCATATCAAGTGTTCAAAATGAGTTTGCCAAAGAGCGGGCTGAATTGGCAAGCTATTTCAGACAAGATCCTTTGCTTGGAACTTTTTTTGAACCTTTCATTTTTGAAGAAGTTCCTGCCAATACGCATTCACCGGGCAAGGTATATTTAGCTGAGGTGAAAGAATCTGATATTTACGTCGGATTATTTGGTAATGCTTATGGATATGAAGATGAAAGGGGTGTTTCTCCGACTGAAAGAGAATATGATCAGGCAAAAGTGGAACACATACCCAGATGGATTTTTATTAAGGAAATGGTCGGAGCTGATCGACACCCCAAAGAATTGGCATTAATCCGGAAAATTGAACAGGATGTTTCACGAAAGAAGTTTTCCACTATTGATTCATTGAAAAAGGAAGTTTATAGATCGGCTATTTTATTTTTGAAGCAAACCGGAAAAATCGAGAGTCGTGATTTTGACGATTCTTTACATCCCACAGCAAGTATTGAAACATTAGATAAAGCTAAAATAAGAGAATTCATTATTCTTGCCAAAGGGAAACGTAATTTTCCGCTGAAAGAAACAGCTTCGATTGAACAAGTGCTAAAGCATTTGCGAATGACTAGGGAAGGAAAACTGGTGAACAGTGCATTACTGGCATTTGCTCCTGATCCTCAATTGTTTTTCCCATCGGCTACTATTAAATGTGCCAATTTTCATGGGATACAAGTTCAAAAACCCATCCCTGATTATAGGGAATTTGGAGGAACTGTCTTCGAAGTAGCCGATGAAGCTGTGAATTTTGTTCTTTCGAAAATAAGCTTATCAACAGGTACAAGAGAAAAGAGCAATCAGGTTGAAACCATTTATGAAATTCCCAGGGCGGTCATTGCAGAAGGGATTATCAATGCTGTTGCGCATCGTGATTACAATAGTAAAGGCAGTATTCAGGTTGCGGTTTTTAAAAACCGAGTTGAAATAAGTAATCCGGGGACATTACCTCCTGAATTGGATATCAGTGATTTAAAGGAGCCACATAGTTCATATCCACATAATCCTCTTCTTGCTGGATGTATGTTTTTAACGGGTGAAATTGAAAGGTTTGGCACAGGCACTTTGGAAATGTATAATCTTATTAAAGAGAGAGGATTAAAACCTCCACTTATTTCTCTGGATGAAGGATTTAAACTTACTATCTGGCGACCTTCAGCCGAAACCGTACATGATACCATACATGATACCATACATGAAACCGTACATGATGCTTCTTCAGCATTTACAGAAATTGCAGAACTCACACATCGTTTGGTATTGGTGATTCAGGGGGAAATGAGTAGAACTCAACTCATGGAAATACTGGAACTAAAAAACAGATCTCACTTTTCAATAAGTTACCTAGAACCCGCATTAAAAGAGGAATTAATTGAAATGACCCTGCCAGAGAAATCGAAGAGCAAAAATCAAAAGTACAGGCTAACTTCCAAAGGCTTGGTATTAAAAGCGAATTTGGAAGATAAAAATAAGTAACCAACAGCAAAATAGAATAAACTTGGCCAAATTTGAAAAAATAGAAAATTTACTGGGAGAACTTTACAAACACAGAAATCTGTTTACTGCATTGTTTGACAAGCGGATGTTTCCCATCCAGGAAGAGATGGTATTGCCATTGGTTGACCATGATACTGAAAAATTAGAACGACTCGCTGCTTTTGATCTGCTTTTTCGAAACCAGTCTCAAATCAGCTTAGAATCTCGCTTGCAGGAATTTTTTGAGGAATTTCTGGAAGTGGATGAAACCGTACATGTTTTATACATTCAGGAAAACCTGAATCAGATTAAAACCAATCAATCTTATTATTTAAAGGAAAATCAAGCTAACAAGCGGGACCAATACCTGATCAAGATCAAGAAACATTTGCGGAGGATTACCCAAATTACACTACAAAACGTAAAAACCTTACGCAACAATACCGATGAAACCTATAAAACAGAAACAAATTTTGAGATAAAGAAAGAGAAACTGACCAATCTCAGAAGCCAGCGGGATGAGCTGGAAGGTGTTATCAAAGCTGTGGAGCGGTTATTACAGGAAGACTTGTTTTTTAAAACAGCTGTCGATGCTGAGTTACTGATGATCGTACATCGGTTGCGTATGGCTTTAAACGACAGCATTCATAACCTGATTGAGATACAACAACAAATCATAGAACACCTTAACCACATCGAAAAACGGGTACAGATAGTTGAAAAAGTGTTCCGGTTAAAAATGCTTCGCGACAAGCATTACCTGAAAGAGCGGACTAACTTTTACCAGATTGTTTTGTCCAATCAGGATCTTGCTTTGAAAAAAACGGATGGTATCAGAACAAGACTATCAATCAATGATTTATTGAATGATGAAGAGAAACGAAACTTGGTTTTAAAGGTTCGGAGTAAATTGAAGAATCAAAAATTAATCGCACTAAATACAGCAGGCGATATTCCTGATGAAGCGTTTCAAAGTCAGGAGTCCTATGAACAAATCGCGAATCTTCATTCCCTAAAACGAATTTTCATGGGGAAAAACCAGGATCTGTTTTCATTTATCCTGCACCACCAGTTCCACAATGAAGTTCCGGTTGAAATGAGAATTAAGCTGTTTTGCAGGTTGGCTTCTCTTTTTGAAGCAGAATTCACTTTTTCAGAAGAAACCGGAAAGTTCGAAAATCTAGAATATGCCATAATTTATCCGGGGACAACTGCCGAACAGCACTTTGTCCAAACAAATTAAACTCTTAATCATCTCATTATAATGATAAATAACAATCTGCGTACAGCCGAAATATTCGACATTCTTAGCAAAGGACAATTTGTATGCTCCAATGCCATCGATTCGCAACGCCGTCACTTGTATCGATATATTGAAGAGAATTTTGAAGAACTGGAGCCGAAATTCAGAGAAATTGGTTATCAACTCGAAGACGGGAGCAATTATTATTATTTCTCCCGCCCAAATGAAAGCAACCAAAATGTGGAGAGTAAAATAGAAAAAGCGCTGCGGTGGCTGGATGTTTTGGCATTTTTTACAACTTTCAGGAAGGATTTATGCAGGGGCGCACGCTTTCAGCCTTATGACATCCTTAAACAAGTAGAAATCAATTTGTCGCTGAAAGAACAATTGGCGGATTTACAGAAACGAACGAATCCCGGAAAAAATTACCAGGAAATGCTCAGCGACCTGATTAAAGAAATTCAGAAAGAAGGTTTTATTGATCTGGAAAATGAGATGGACCAGACTTGGAAAATACTGGATTCGTGGGATTATATGGAAAAGCTTGTAATGGCAGTCAATATTCAGGATGAGGAAACTCAAAACCAACCGGAGAAAATAAACTAAAATGAACCAACTAAAACGCATTGTACTGATTAATAGTGGAAAAGTCGATTTCTATGAACTTCAACTTGACGGCAACATCCATTTTATAGGAACCCAGGGGACAGGTAAAAGTACACTGCTTCGGGCGATTTTGTTTTTCTACAACGCTGATGCACGTAAACTGGGTATTTCAAAAGAAAAAGAGCCTTTCAGTGAATACTATTTTCCCCATTCCGATTCATACATCGTTTATGAAGTAAGCCAGGAAAACCGCAACTTTTGTGTATGGTTGTACAAGAAACAAAACCGGTTGTGTTTCCGGTTTGTTGATGGACCTTATGAACGTGAGCTTTTTATCGACAAACAGCAAGCAAGGTCAGAGGGTCAGGTTATTGAAATGGCCAATAAAGAGGGGTATAAGGTTCACCGTCCGATCCACAATTTTTCGGAATACCGCGATATCATTTACGGCGCAAATAAAAGCATGAACCGTTTTCATATTCTGCAAAACACAAGTTACCACAACATTCCTAGAACAATCACCAATGTTTTTCTTAACTCTTCACTTGATGGGGGCTTTATAAAAACAACCATCATTAATTCGTTGAGTGATGAACCTTTCGAGATAAACCTGGATAAAAACAGGCACCATATTGAAACTGCCCGAAACGATTACCGCGATGTTTCGGAGTATCTTCTCCACGAAAAAAAGGCCCAAAATATCGTTTCCGTCTATGATGGACTACTCAAAATGGAAGAAGGGAAAAAGGAACTTACATGGAAAATCGGCGCTTCTTTCAATTTTGCGAGGGAAAAAGAGCGCAACCTGCAAGACGAACAAGTTGTGGTGAATCAGCAGTTTGCTGATCAACAAGTTAAAATAGAAAGGGTTAACCTGGAATTTTCAACAGCTCAACGCCTGGTGCAGGACAAATTGTCCATTGTCAGACAAGACATTACCAAAGCCAACCAAAAGGAAAAAGAATATGCTTCCAAGAATATAGAACAACTGTTGGCAGAACATGCGGCAAAACAAGAATACGAGCGTGAACAGTCGCAAATCCAGGCACAACTGACGTTGCTTACTGCCAATCAACAAGACGTTGAAACTCGTTATCAGGCCGACAAACAACGACTGGAAACGCAATGCCAACAGCAAATTTTGGATTCAGAACTGTCGCAGATCAAGGAAAAGGAAAAATTGCAACTGGATTTAGCCAACTTTACAACTGCATTTTATCAGGAAAAAGAACGGCTCACAGCAGACCAAAACGGAAAAGTGGACGAGCAAAATCAGGAAAAAACAACTATTGAAAGAAAAATCAGGGAAGTTGATTTTAGCATCGAGAACATCCAAAAGACTCATTTCCTGAAAGAGGAACAGGATAATCTGACACAGAATCAGCAGGAACTTATACAGAAAAGACAAAAACTTATTTCACAGGAATCACATGCCAAT
>Ga0209319_1002208_pt1 | contig 12922 bp, 16 predicted proteins | sample RifGroE2_FD_184000 | JGI IMG/M metagenome (GOLD analysis project Ga0209319, IMG submission 184000) | Groundwater microbial communities from Rifle, Colorado - Groundwater E2 (SPAdes) (version 2) | ecosystem: Environmental > Aquatic > Deep subsurface > Groundwater | place: Rifle, Colorado, United...
ACTTCAATCTGATCCGCTTCTTTATTCTTGTTCAAATCAGTAAGATAGAAGGAAAAATCAAGTGCTTCGTCTTTGACATAAGTATAAAATTGATAGGCTCCTCTCAAAGAATGGTTTATAGTTTTTTTCTGATCGGATTTTGAATAATTTGATAATAGATACTTTTTTTGCAAATTATGATTAAATAGGGCGACGGAATCTTTATCCGGTAAATTTTCTAAAAAATTTTCAATTGAATCAAATTTTTTTGTCCTTTGGAATAAAGATAATTCCCCCTTTTTCAGCACGTTCCAATTTTTCTCAAGTTCATCTAATAAGTTATTTTCCAATGGTTGCGTATGATAACGCCAAATCTTCTTATCAGCCAATACCCCTGCCTCAACGATCGGCAATTCGGCGGGGTTTTTGAATTTTAGTTCAAGCACAGCTGTATCGAATGGACGAGGAGTTACCAGCGTAAAATAAACCGGATTACCGATTATTTTTTGACTACCACCATTTACTGGCTCAACCCTATCGATAGGCGTTATTTTTTTTATCTCGTAGCTTGGCTTCATAAAATCATAATCAAGACTCATCCTTCCACTCGGCGCCAAAGCAAGATAAAAAAAGACCAAAATAAAAAAAGCTAACACTAGCAATAAAAAATAACGGATTGTTTTAACATTTATTTCCATATTATTTATTATAGCAATAGATAGCAAATAAGTTAATTGGATGGTATACTTCAGGTATATTTATATCAAATACAATAATATGAAAAGTATGGAAAATGAAAATCTGATAAAAATAATGGCTAATTTTGAAAATCTTGTCAGCCAACTATACATGGAATATTCGCTTCAGCTGCCCGAATTAAGATCATTTTGGGAACGGTTATCAAAAGAAGAGCTTGGACACGAAGCCGCCTTGAATAATTTATTCTCCAAAGTTGAAGGCCGTACTGTTTTTTTAGATAATCATAAATTCAAAATCAGCTCAATTTATCTCACCTCAAAATACTGCAGTGAGAAGATTGAAGAAGCAAAAAAAGGGATCACGCCGATCCATGCCTTATCCATATCATTAGATTTGGAAAAAGCGATGATAGAAAATAAGTATTTTGAAGTATTCCAAAGCGATATCCTTGAATTAAAAAATACGTTTAAAACTTTGGAAAATGAAACCATCGATCACCTGAAAAGAGTCAGGGATATGTGGACAGAAGAACGCGAAAAAATAGGAATAGATAACTCCGCAATTTAATAAACAATTAATCTTTAATAGTAAATATATAATCAAAAAAATATGACATACGAAGCAAAAAATTATGAAAACCTCATCGGCCTTGAAAATTTCAGCGAGCAAATGATGAAAAACCATTTCACTCTTTACCAAGGCTATGTCACGAATTTCAATAAAGTCTCTTCTGCTTTGGCACAAATGGCAACCGAGGATAAACTTGAATCTCCTGAACACAATGAATTAAGACGACGCTTGGGTTGGGAATTTAATGGTGTAAGGTTGCATGAATATTATTTTGAAAATCTGACAAAAGAAAAGACCTCCCTGACAAAAGGGTCTCCATTGGAGCTGCAAATCAGCAAAGACTTCGGATCTGTTGAAAGTTGGGAAAAACAATTCCGTGCCACTGGGGCAATGAGAGGAATCGGTTGGGCGATGCTCTGTTATGATGAGCATTCTGGATTACTATTCAATACTTGGATCAATGAACATGATACCGGACATTTCGCCGGCAGTAAACCGATCCTGATTATGGATGTCTTCGAGCATGCTTTTATGTTGGATTATGGCTTGAAACGAGCAGACTATATCAATTCATTTTTCAATGCGATCAATTGGGAAGAAGTCCAAAGAAGATTTCAATAAAACTCAAAGGTAACAATAAAAACGGAGTCCGACTCCGTCTAGTGACGGAGTCGGAATCCGTTTTTATACCCTGTAAACATCGAACTGTGATAGTGGGGAAAAAATATTTGTAACATTAATGAACCGCCGTGTGCAACAACACGGAAGCCGTGGAAAATGTTATTACCAAATTGTTATATTATTGGTTTGTGATATAATATTTATAATTTAAAAAAGATTAAATACATATTTTATGAAAGATAAATTATTTGTTATTTCCTTGGGCGGTTCTTTGATTGTTCCCGATCAGATAGATTCCGATTTTTTAAAGAACTTCAAAAAATTAATCGATTCATTTATAAAAAAAGGCTGCAAGTTCGTGATTATCAGTGGAGGTGGCAAGACCTGTCGCAACTATGTGCAGGCTGCTAGAAATGTATTGAAACTGAGTGATGATGATTGTGACTGGTTGGGCATTCACAGCACTCGCCTAAACGCGCATTTACTCCGCACAATCTTTTACAAAAACGCCAGTCCCAAAATCGTAACTCACCCATTGGAAAAATTTGAATTCAAAGGACAAATCTTGATCGCCGCAGGTTGGAAACCTGGTTTTAGCACTGATTTCGACGCTGTTATTCTCGCCAAAAAACTTAAAGCAAAGAAAATCATCAACCTATCAAACATTGATTACGCCTATGACAAAGACCCGCGAAAACACAAGGATGCGAAACCGATCATGGAAGCTAGCTGGAAAGAGTTTAGAAAAATATTACCTAAAAAATGGTCACCTGCCTCCAATTCCCCTTTTGATCCGGTAGCTAGCGCCGAAGCGGAAAAATCAAAATTGGAAGTTGTAATCATGAACGGAAAAAACTTAGAAAATCTAAAAAATTATCTCCTGGACAAAGATTTTATCGGCACAAAGATTACTTAAGCATTAAAAAAAAGACACCTCGGTGTCTTTTTACTTTCCATTAAATAGCCCTAGATAACCTTCGGCGGTTTTCTGCCAGGTAAAATCTTTTGCCCTTATCAATCCCCCATCTTTGTATTTATTGTATAATAATTGATTTGAAAGCAACTGACTCATGGCAGTTGAAATTTCTTGGATATTAAAAGGGTCGACCAAGATTGCCGCGTCAGCGACCACCTCGGCCAAGCTGGAATTATAACTGGTAATGGTCGGTAAGCCGCAAGCCATGGCTTCAAGTGGCGGAAAACCAAAGCCCTCATAAAAAGATGGGTAAACGAAAATACTTGCTAGGTTGTAAAGATAGACCTTATCTTTTCGATCGACATAGCCGATAAAATAGATATCATTTTTATATTCAGATCTTTCCCAGAGTTTATATATCGATTCGCTTTTCCAGCCGCGCGCTCCGGCAATCACTAATTTAATTTCTGTACCGGAATTTTCCTTGCGATACAATTCAAAAGCGCGCATGACTCCTTCGATATTCTTTCTGGGCTCTACTGTGCCCAAAAATAAAATGAATTTATCAGGCAGACTATATTTTGTTTTTATCTGATTTAATCTTTCATCGTCCTTTTCTTTCACCTTCAAGTCTTCTCCGATTCCCAAATGGATTACTTTGATTTTTTCCGGTTTAACCTTGCAGATCTCAACTAAATCTTTTTTCGTATGATGGCTAACCGCAACAACCTCATCAAACTCATTCACCAGCTTTTTAGCATTCACCATTTTATGCCAAAAATTTTTCCTCAAAGAAAATACCTTCGGATATCTTAAAAAAGACAGGTCATGGATTGTAATTATGTTTCTGGTTTTTCCCGATAAGGCAATAAAGCCGATATGCGGCATAAAAAAAAGATCAACATCAAGTAATTGATCGATTTTAGGATATTTGAATATCTTTAAAAACAAATAATTAAATATCTTATTCGGATAACTGGTATAAATCAATTTGACATTAGGCTGATTAAATTTAGGCAAATGAGCAGAAATATCTTTACCGCTATTATAATATATCTTGTATTGATTCTCTTTATCGATAGCAAAAAGATTGGTCAATAAATTAAAAGTAAACTCAGACACACCGCTATAGTGCGCATCCATCAAAGTTCTTATGTCTATTCCTATTTTCATAAAATTATAACGGACTCTTAATATTTTTTAATATTGGGTTAGTTACCTTAGTATAAAGCTGAGTAGTTCGAATATTTGAATGGCCAAGCAACTCTTGTACATAACGCACATCCACGCCATTCTCTAGTAAATGAGTGGCAAATGAATGACGTAAAGAATGAAAGGTGGCTTCTTTGTGTACCCCAGCCCTTAACAAAGCTTTTTCAAATATAACCTGAGCAGTTCTCTCGGTCAACTTGCCTCCGCGTTCACTGGCAAAAACGTAGTCATTTATATTACGGCCATTGAATAAATCTATAATATCTCCTATTAATTTATCAGACAAAATCGTTATTCGATCTTTGTTCCCTTTTGCTCCTTTGACGTGAATAGTTAATTCAAGGGTATTAACATCCTTGATTTTAAGATTGACAACTTCACTCACTCTAAGACCGCAACCATAGGCCAGAGCAATCATTGTCCTATGTTTAAGATTATTAATCGAATCAATAATTTTGTTGATTTCCAATCGAGACAAGACGACTGGTAATTTACTTGCTGTTTTGGCATACCTAATATTAATTTCAACTGAACTTTTCATAAGAATGCAATAAAAATGTTTTATTGCATGCAAATGAACATTAGCCGTTTGCGATGACTGCCATATTTCCAATTTATTTAATAAATATTCTTTAATTTTAGCCACACTGGCTGATTATTTACTTCTTTGACATAACGAAAATACTCAGCCAAGCATAAAATATAGCTTTTTATGGTTCTACGGCTATAATTTCTTAGCTTCAACTCATTTTCGATTTTTCTAAGCAACTCTTCCATTTTCATGGTTTTGTTGATATAATTATTCTAAAGTTACATATATATTATAGCAACTGTTCGCATAACATACAAAAATCGGTATATTATACGAAAACAATTCGTATAATAACGAGTTGTCGGAAATATCAAAAAACAAATTCATTAATATTTTTTTTCAAGCCCTTTTGAAATAGAAAAAACCGCCCCTTTCCATGTTGTGGTAGGTGGCGGAATGATAGCAGTTCTTGATAATATATAGCGAGTTGCTATTATTCTGCATCAAGAACAAAGTACGGTCTTTTGATGGGGTCGCTAGATCGGGCGGTTTCGCCAGTTTGACCAGCGCTCTCATCTACAAGATTGCCTTGACCTATGGGCGCTTTGAATCCTGGCACTGCTGCCCTTATTTTCTCGGACAGCTTTACTGCATCACCATGCTCTGCAAGTTCATATTGGATAATAATCCTCATTTTGTCCTCACCTCCCAATGAAAAATATTTTCCAGCTCAACTATCTTGCTAGATTTAACATTATTACAGAATATTGAAAAATGTCAAGATATATAAAAAATTTCAAAAGGGCTCGAAAAAAATAGGGCTCAAATAAGGAATAATTTGTTTTTAGATACATCCGACAACACCGAATATGAGGTTCAAAAAATTTGCGCAATTATCTTAAAAAGGAAAACAAATTTTTCTCAACCCAAATTTTTGCCCTTTTTATCTATTGATATATAATAAGGAAGCGGACAAAAACTTCTCATATTCGGATACGTTCGACGAAATTAATTTTTAAAAATACAACTTTATGAGTATTTCCGAGCAAGAAAAATTCTTAAAATTCAACAAGGTATTTTCGATTACCTTAATTGTTTATACAATAGTTCCAATTTTAACCCTGTTTGGCTTTGTGTTAAAACCTGAATTGGCAACACAATATAATGTTGATATTGCCGACAAGGCTGTGCAGGCCATTTTAATACCCTACTGCTTATTAGGTGGTATCGGTCTCTTAAAACTAAAACGTTGGGCAATGTATTTAGTTACCGTGCCTGCAATAATAAGTTTATTCTTTACTGTGCTTGGATTTTTATTCCTTATTGTAACCATCCAAAATGGTGGTCAGCAATATCCAAATATAACTTTTGAAATTTTAATAATTTTTCTAGGAGGCAGTTCGCTCTATATATACAATAAAAGGAATTTGTATTTTTAAAAAATTAACATCGTCGAACATCGAGTATGAGGCAAAAATATTCTACCTTTTAGTAATTAGGTATATGAACGTAAAATATTTTTGACCCAAATTCTGTTTCGTTTCACTTCAACAGAACTTCTCATACTCGAAAACGTTAGCTGAAATAGCAAAAGACAAAAAGGGGGAAATTATTTTTGAAAATTTAAAAAAAACAGCACCGCCATATGTTTGACGGTGCCTGTGTAGCAATGATCATTAGCGACCTTGCAGCAGTTCGATAATTGCATCTTTAGAAGCCTGGTCAAGAAATGTTTTAGTGAAAGTTTCGAGCTTATCGGTTCTTCTGATTTCTACTCTAACCCCTCCACTCGACAATCTTGAAAAAAACATTTCTGTGGACATCCCCATATTATTACTGATCTTTACAGTGGGGCACCCGCATTTATCAATATAAGTTTCTACAGTTCCCAATATGTCCACCTCCTTTTTTTTAAATTTTCAAAAATAATTTGGAAATCGGCTTCAATTTATCCAATCATTACAACAAAGAACGATATAGTAGTATAGATAATTTGATGGAAATGTCAAGGTGTCGTCGATTTCTTTTGTTTTTTGCTACATCAGCTAACACGGCATATCTGGTTCGTCCCGCTTTATATTTATGATATAATAAGGAATATTGGGACTCTCCCAAATTCTGTTTCGCCTAGCTCAACAGAACTTCAGATGATGCCGAAACGTTATACGCAATTGCTTAATTTTTTTAAAACCAACACATATGAAAAAATCGCCCGAGCAACAAATTTCTCAAACTCCTAATCCTGAAGATGCTAAGCGATTGAGCTTTGAACAACCGCGGGGTTGGTATGAATATGGACGCATACCATATAAAATATTTTACACATTAGATTGTCCTTCTAGTACCATTGTGGATGAAAAAACACCTGGTAGATTTAAAGTGACTCCTGACACTGGAGGCGGAGAATCGCTTAGCATCTTCATACACGAAAGTGTTCCTGCTGAATTTAAAGATGTTGTCGCTTTTCACGAACTTAGAGAAGCGGAACTTGTCTATGCTGATGGAGTAGCGCGAAATCAAGCGCACCAACAAGCGACAGCTGAAACAGAAGAATATGCGAGGAAACACTTAATTAAGGAGGAGTTTGAGAAATTTGTTGAATGGCAATCCCACATTTGATATTAAAAAAATTAAGCAACAGCGTATAACAAAGAGTATGCGGTTCAAGAATTTTTCATTATAATTTAATAAGGAGTAAAAAATTCCTTCATTCAAATTTTTTGTTCCGCTATCTCTACACAAAAAACTTCGCATACTCTTAAACGTTACATGAAATTGAATTTTAATTTTTATTCCTTAAACATATGGATAAACATAAAAAAGCTTGGTTAATAATGTCTATTTTTGTTGTATTTGTGGTGGGATTTTTTGTGGGAAAAAACAGTGAATCAAGAAAATACAGAGTCCCCTTGGCGGGTTGTCAGACTTCCATACTTCCTACTGATAAAAAATATTTAACAATCAAATTAGAATTTCCCACAAAAAAAATGTTTCAAAATTATTATTCACCTAGTTTAGATTTTACCGAATTATACCTCCCAGAAACTGACAGTGTAAAAACAACATTTGAAACATTTGGCTATAATGGCTACTTCAAAGTATCAACGGGCGAGATTTATCAATGTGGTTTTTTTAAATAAGAATAAAAATTAAAATTCAACGTCATATAACGCTCGATATCCACAAGGGCTAAAGACACATTTCAATTCGCTTCACTTCTTGAAACGTCGGATATCGAGAAACGTTCTGCGAAATATTATTCAAAATTTTTATGGAAACAGAAAGACATTTCTCGCAATTAATTGAAAAAAAAGAAAGCACACCAAAAACTTATACGATCAAATTTGATAGTCGTAGCTTTGGAGATAAAAAAATAGACTCGCTGGTTGTTAAGTATTGGAAACAATTTGGAGACCCATGGCTTCCCGGAGCAGTGTCTGAATGGTGGGAAAAAATTTGCCTTGATAATAAGCTGGACCCAACAAGCGAAAATCTGAGGGAGCTAGAGTTGCATTTAATTGAGATTGCGAGAAATGCTTTCGAAGAGGTTGGAAATGGAGAAATAAAATTAATTTTTGAGCCCCATAAAATAACAGCTGTCGTGACTGACCAAGGTCCTGGCTTTGAAAGTCCTCCAAATGAACTTATGTGGTCTATGCATGGGCTAGATTTAGTTAAAAAATATGCTGATGAATTTAGTATTGAAACTAATGGTATAAGATATTCAAAAGAGAGTAGCGATTCTGACTTGATTGAATCTGGTGAAGCCGATATTAAAACTGGCTCAAAAATAACTTTTATAAAAAATTTTGAATAATACTTCGCAGAACACGGTATATCTGGCTCAGAAAATTGACGTAATTATATTTTAAAGGAGTGTCAATTTCCCTCGACCAAAATTTCGCCACTTCTTTATATTTTTATAGGGAGGTGTCGAAACTTCAGATAATGCCGATACGTTGGGCGAAATAATGAAAAAGTCTTCCGTCACATTGGATGATTAAATACTAATATTTTTTGTAATTTTATAATAATCACAAATATGAAAAAAATTATTGGCTTCGTGACATTACTATTTATTTTATCGGGATGCTCAAATAATTTCACAAAAACAGACGCGCAGCCAAGGAATGTTATAACGAGCAAGAGTCAGGAAACAAACTTATTTGTTGCTGATACCGTCAATAAAGACACAACAATAAATTCAACCACCAGTATTTCCATGAAAAATAATCTGAATATCTTTACCTCAAGAAACAATAAATTATCTTTTTCATATAAAAATGACTGGGTATGCAAAGAAGTTATATACAGCAAAAGAGTTGATTGTTATCCTGAAATTCGTAAGTCCGAAGAATTCATCATTGGCATGGATCAACCTACTGTATATTTTCCTGAAATAACAATTACAATTAATAATTGCGAGACTAATAATATTCCCAAAAAAGACCCACAAATGACTTCTCTTTATTCTATAAAGAATTATAATGGATGCAAAGTTTTAGTGTTAGGTGAAGATGAAAAATCTGATACCGAGGTAGAATTGAACAGTATAATAATTAATTAAAAATCGCCCCGATTTAAATCTTTCGCCTTCGGCGAAAGCAAAATGAATTGTTTATTTCATCATATAAAAATCCCTATAAGGTTTCCAATCTATCGAGTAATTATGAAAAGTAAAAAAATATTCTCAACTCCTTTTGCAATCATTTATCCGCTTTATATTCAAAAAGCAGAAAAAAAAGGCCGCTCGAAGGCGGAGGTTGATGAAATAATCTGCTGGCTCACTGGCTACGATCAGCGGACACTTGAGCAACAGATCAAGAAAGCTGTTGATTTTAAAACATTTTTTGCAGAAGCACCGCGGATCAATCCCAATGCTTCAAAAATTACAGGCGTAATTTGCGGCTATCGAGTAGAAGAAATCGAAGACAAGCTTATGCAGAAAATTCGTTATTTGGATAAGTTAATCGATGAATTGTCTAAAGGAAAGTCGATGGAGAAAATTCTAAGGAAGTAATACTGCATAGAAGTGAGAAAAATAGCAAAGGTTGTTTCGTCTACAAATCACACTTATCTTCAGCAAAGCATTTATATTCATTTTCAATATATCTTTTTATTTCCTGCTTGAATCTTTCTTTGGAAAATTGTTCTGAATGGGCTCGGATGAATTCTGCATCATAGGAATTCGGATCAAAATCTTTCAAAACTTCATAAATTGAATCACCGGTTTGTTCATAAAAGAATTCACCGGTTTTTTTGGATACGATTGTCTCCTTCACTCCGCCCTTGCCATAGGCAATGACAGGGCGCCCTGAAGCCATCGCCTCAATCGGCGTTATACCGAAATCTTCTTCTTGTGGATTAATGAATGCCAAGCATTTTGCGTATAATTCTGTTCTTTCTTCGTCACTGACTCTGCCCAAAAACTCTATATTAGGAGCATCACCGGCAATCTTTTTTAATCTCTCCAGATCCAGGCCGCTGCCGAAAATTTTTAACTTTTTGTGGGGCAACTTTTTAAAAGCTTCGATGACAATATCAAAACGTTTATAGGGGACCAGTCTTCCACCGCTCAAGTAAAAATCACCTACTTGCTCGGCAGGTTTGAAATTTTCGACATCAATCGGCGGATAAATGACTGTCGATTCCCTATCGTAATATTTTTTTATTCTCCTGGAAATAAATTTGGAATTAGCGATATAGCGATCAACCCTGCCTGCCGCTGCCCTATCCCAAATCCTTAAATAGCTCAAAGTAAGTGAAATAACTTTTTTAAAATATTTATTGTATTTAAGTTCATTGATATATTGATGAGTGTCGCTCCATAAATATCTAGTCGGTGTATGGCAATAGCAGATATGAAGTGTTTCGGTATTGGTAATTACGCCTTTAGCAAAAGCGCTGGCATCCGAAATCACTAGATCGTAGCTGCTTAAATCAAAAAACTCAACCGCAATCGGCATAAATAATAAATACCAACGGTAATGCGTAACTCCCCAGGGAAGTTTTTGAATAATGGATGCCTCTATATGTTTGCCTTTAAAATTCTTTTCGACATTTTTTTTGTCGTAAAGCAATGTATAGATTGGCGCATCAGGAAAAAGCTCGGTTAAAACCCGAAGCGTTCTTTCTGCCCCGCCATCTTGGGCTAGGTGATCATGGATTAATGCGACTTTCATTATTTATAAAATAAAATTATTCAGCATTTCGACTGCGTAACACTGCAATCGGTGTTTTAAGTAAAATGGAAAGGTCAAGCAATAAGTTCCAGTTCTCGATATAGTATGTATCGAGCTTAACTTCTTCTTCGAAAGATAAGTCGCTTCTACCGGATACTTGGGCTAGGCCGGTGATTCCCGGTTTTATTGTCAAAACTTTTTTATGCGATTGTTCATACTTGGCGACCTCCTCGGGCAGGTGCGGTCTAGGCCCTACAAGGCTCATATCGCCCTTAAGAACGAGCAAAAGCTCAACTAGCTCATCTATACTGTAACGTCTGATAAATTTGCCTACACGGGTAATTCTTGGGTCATCTTTGATTTTTACTAATGGACCGTCTGTTCTAAGATTTTTTTCCGCCAATTCATTATAGCGCATCCCATCGCTACGCTTAATCATGCTTCTAAACTTAAAATATTTAAACAATCTTCCACCTTGACCCACCCTATAGATAGGACTGCCATCATCTTTTTCTGAAAAGAAAACTGGGCCTTTGGAGTCAAGCTTAATAAGAATTGCAGTTATCAAAGTGATCGGACTGGTCAATATCAAAAGAATAATAGAGACAACTATGTCAAAAATTCTTTTGTTTATTCTGCCCCAGCCTTCCAATGAGGTTTTTTTAACCTCAACGATCGGCAAGCCAGCGATTTCTGTAACTTCTGTTTTTAGAACTTTGGTATCAAGCAAATCTGCCGCATATTTAAAGGTTAAATGATTGTCATAAGCGAAGTCATAAAGTCTCAAGGTCTCTGCTTTAGACATATTCGGGTCTGACTGGATAATTTCATCGACTTCTTTTCCTTTCAAGAATTCTTCCAGCTCTTGAGCAGTCTCAATACTGAAATCTCTTAATCTTTTTACCACTTCATAGCCGCTGTTCAGATCACTTGAGAATTTGTTTATCAGAATATCTGAGCTTTTACTATTGCCGACAATCACCACTTTATGAACACCAATATCGTATCGGAATAAAATCCGTTGTATCAATCTGATCAAAGAGCGCTCAATGGATACAAAAATAATTGCCAGCATCCAAGCCGCCAATACGATGAATCTACTGGAAAATAATTCCCTAAAGAAAAAAATAAAAACCACGATTGCGACCAAGCCGGTTGAACAAGCCAAAAAGACATAATACAATTCCTTAATCAAACTGCGAGTAGACCTGATGTTGTATAGACCGGACAAGGCAAAAATGATTATCCAAATCAAGCCGACCAGTAGAACAATATAGAAATATTCTTTGAATGGTAAGTTGAAAATAATCGGCCGAATTTCTGCGGTAATCTGAGCAAAGCGAATATTATAAGCAGCAATTGCAGCCAGAACTATCATTAAGTAGTCCAGGGGTACTAATAAAAATGAGAAAAAAAGTTCAGCTTTTTTCATAAAATATTTGGATAACCTTATTTTTCGATATCATTAAGCCAGGCTATAAGCCGGATTCTGTATCCTATTTTTTAGGATGATGATCATCTATCTTGGCCTATTGTTGCCAATAGGCTCGCGCGAGCCACTTTTCATCTATCGAGCCGTGTCACAACAAGATAAATCAATAAAATTGTCTTATCTTATTAAGGCATATTTTTGCTTGACAGGTTTGCTCTTGCTCCAGATGGGGTTTACCACGCATTTCGTTCACACGAAAGCGATCTTAGTAGCCATTGGTTAAATGGATATCCCGAGCAACCAATAACATCTAAAAACTTTTCACCTTTCACCGACATTTTTGCCGGCTAGTATTGTCTCTGTGGCACTTTCCGTAGGCTTGCGCCCCGTGGCCGTTAGCCACCATCTTTTTTAAGGAGTCCGGACTTTCCTCTCTGCTTATTTTTAGCAGAGTAATCATCCATCTGACTTAATGATATCGAATTTTAAAGCTTCAAAAATACTTATTTATACTAGCATTTTAGGCAATTTTAGTCAATATAGGTTATTGGGCTAGTTTTAAATAAATAAAATGAAAAAAGTGAATAAATAATTGACAAAGGTAAAAAATCGGGTTATAGTTTTTTATTCAACTGCAGCAAATGAATTTATCAAGGGAGGTATTGGAATTGAAAATCATAATTTACACAATGATTTCAGTACAAATGATCGCCTGGGCTTTCCATCAATATCATGGTGGAACGCTTGACACCAAGTCTTATGTCTACTTCTGTGCAGGC